>Ga0326727_10003722_pt1 | contig 48010 bp, 40 predicted proteins | sample MB2enrmetagenome_FD_207643 | JGI IMG/M metagenome (GOLD analysis project Ga0326727, IMG submission 207643) | Lab enriched peat soil microbial communities from McLean, Ithaca, NY, United States - MB29MY | ecosystem: Environmental > Terrestrial > Soil > Wetlands > Peat | place: USA: New York... | reverse complement strand
ACGACTAAACAGGCTGCGGAAAAACGGGGAACAGGAGGCGAATTCGCCGAAAAACTTCCCTCAGGGGCTAAAGCCCGCGTTGATTCTACGCCACTTACGGCACGGCTAAAGCCGTGCCCTTTCAAAGCAATGAGTTTTTCCGCAACCTGTAAAGTCGTGCCCTTTCAAAAATTGGGTTATGAAACACGCTCTAAGATGTTTTTTGCGCTTTGGTGGAATAATCCCCGGCTGCTCCAGTTCTATGCAATAGCCGCACTGCCGGTCTTTGCAAATAAAGGAGCAACTTGTGAACAAGCTTTTTGACTACCTCGTCCATCCCCCCAGCAACGGCCCCCGATCGATTCTCTTCCTCCGCCTGATGGCAGGAGGCGTGTTCTTTTGGGAAGGTCTCTTGAAGTTCGTGTATACCAACCAGGGCGTTGGCCGCTTTACCAAAATCGGCATTCCGTTCCCCCACGAGACCGCGATCTTCGTGGCGTGCCTTGAGATTGGCGGAGGCCTTTTGCTGATCTCCGGCTTGGGCACAAGGCTCATCGCAATTCCATTCATCGCCGAGATGATCGTGGCCGTGTTGACCACCAAGATCGCGCTGTATCTGGGCACGTCGCCCTTGCCGTTGCCGCCGGCGCTTCCCAAGGTTGGCTTCTGGGCTGTCTTACATGAGATTCGCTCCGACTATGCGCAGATCATGACCACCTTGTTTCTCCTGGTCAACGGTCCCGGCAAATGGTCTCTGGACGCTGTCCTTTTGCGCAAGAACAGTGCGGACGGCGCACATGAATTCAGCGCAACCAAAACGCCGGCCAACCTGTCTGCCAGTGCTGCCGATTGAGAGCGCCGCAGCCCTTGGGGCACGTTATCGCTAACAAGAAACAAGAATGCAAGTTCAACAAAACAAGACGCCGTCATGGACTCCTGCGGGCTCCCACCCATCGCAAAGGACGCGATGGATGGGGCACAGTTCCATCGCTCCGTGGGTCGGCGAAGCCGGTGGGCGACTTGAAAGCAATCTGGCTGAGGTAAACTGTCGGTGCCGTGGCCGATCGTTCCCCCGATATCGGGTCATTCGAAGAACTGGCGATGCCCCACTTCGCCAGGCTTTATAACTTCGCCTGCTGGCTCACCCAGGATCGCGCGGCCGCCGAAGACCTGGTGCAGGAAACATTCGTCAAGGCGCTCAAAGGCTTTTCCTCCTATCGGCAGGGGACGAATTTCCGCGCCTGGATGTACAGAATCCTGCGCAATACGTTCCTCACCACGCAAGCGGGCCTTAGGGCGACGGTGTCGTTCGACAGCGACGATGACGGGCCTTCAGAACCGGCGACGGCTGAGACTCCCGAGTCGTTTCTGCTCGCCCGCGTTGAGCAGCAGGCCGTCGTGAGCGCTCTCGAGGAGCTGCCGGTGAACCATCGTGAAATCATCATCCTCTGCGATCTCGAAGAGATGAGTTACCAGGAGATCGCGCAGACGCTGGCAATTCCCATGGGCACCGTCATGTCGCGCCTGTCGCGCGCGCGCAAGGCCATGCGTGCTTTGCTGACGGCCGGAACCGGAGGGACTGCGCGATGAACTGCGACCTGTGCCGGGAAAAGCTCGACGCTTATGTGGATGAGAGTCTTCCCGCGGAAGTGTTCGGCGCGGTCGACGAACATCTGCGCGCCTGCCCGTCCTGTGCGTCGGAGGCGCTCGCCCGTTTGCAGATGAAGCGTGCCACGCGGGCTGCAGCCGCGCGATTCAGCCCGTCGCCGGAGTTCCGCCTGCGCATCGAAAACACCATCCGGAAAAAGCGTCAGACGATCTGGAAGATTGCATGGGTGCCATGGCTGTCAGCCGCAGCCGTCGCGCTGTTACTCGCCGTGGTCTCAGTCACCATGCTCACACGTCATGCTGCGCGCGAGCAGGCTCTTGCAGAACTGCTCGACCTGCACGTGGCTACCCTGGCGAGCGCGAACCCGGTGGATGTCGTCTCTACCGATCGGCACACCGTGAAGCCTTGGTTTCAGGGCAAGCTCCCGTTTACGTTTAATCTTCCCGAGCTGCAAGATTCCCAATTCAAGCTACTTGGTGGGAAGCTCATCTACCTCAACCACAGCCCCGGCGCTCAGTTGCTCTTCGAACTCCGCAAACATCGGCTCTCGGTGTTCATCGTGCAGGACCAGCCGGGTGTGCTAGCGCTCGGGCCAAGCACGAGGCAGACTAGCGAAAAGGGGTTCAGCGAAGAGACATGGACTGAAGGCGGCCTTCGCTACGTTGTCATCGGCGACGCTGGTTCGGGCGACGTTCACGCGCTCAGCGACCTGCTCAGGATCGCCGCCCGCCAGTAATGAGTAGCCTTGCACCGAAAAGCAATCCGGTAGGATAGGAGCATGAGCCTCAACGGAAAAATCGTCTTCATCACCGGAGCCAGCGCCGGCATTGGCGCGGCTACGGCTTCTGCCTTTGCTGCCCAGGGCGCGCGGCTCCTGCTGGCGGCGCGTCGCGCCGGAAAGCTGGCCGAGGTCGCCTCCATGGCCCTGGAGCGCGGCGCCTCTGGCGTTCACGCCATCAACCTCGATGTTCGCCACCACCGCGCCGTCCAGGACGCGATCGACACCCTGCCATCGGAATGGGCCGAGATTGACATTCTGGTTAACAACGCCGGACTCAGCCGCGGACTGGAAAAGCTCTATGTGGGAAGGGCTGAAGACTGGGACGAGATGATCGACACCAACGTCAAGGGCCTGCTCTACGTGACCCGCGCAGTTGTGCCCGGCATGGTGGTGCGCGGCCGCGGCCACGTAATCAATCTGGGTTCCACTGCCGGCTCTCTACCCTATCCCAACGGCGCGGTCTACTGCGCAAGCAAGGCAGCCGAACACTCCATCAACGACGGGCTCCGCCAGGATCTGCTGGGAACGCCGGTCCGGGTTACCAGCATTGAACCAGGAATGGTCGAAACCGACTTCAGCCTGGTCCGCTTTCACGGCGACGCGGAGCGGGCTGCCAAAGTTTATAAGGGAGTAACCCCACTGACGCCCGAAGACGTCGCCGATGCGATTCTGTGGGCCGCGTCTCGTCCAGCTCATGTAAACATTGCGCAGGTCGTGCTTACGACCATCGACCAGGCCAACTCCCTGCTCTTCAATCGTCAACCTTAGTTGGCGGAAGGTTCCTGGCCTGTGGAACAGACTGCCAATGCTCTCAGGCCGGCTTCATAGACTCAATCTCCGCTTCGATCTGGACCAGCGCGGCCTCCAGTGCAGTCCGCCTCGCCGGGTTCGAAGTCCGCTGCGAAAGGATGTTCTCCCGTTGCAGATTGAGAGATTGTCTGTGACGTTCATGCTCGGCATGACGCTGTTGCGCCAGCCTTCGCGCGTCTTCACTTACAAAGCCAGCCGGCCCGACCTCCGGCTGCTCCAGGGTATTTGCCATTCGCTCCTCCAGGGATTTACTTTCTTCAACCACGAGTCCTATCTTCATTCTACGGGGGTTTAGCAGGAGTGCGGCCCACCTATTGGGAATCGTGTGACTGACCAGCAGGACTTGAACGAGGTAGAATTTCCCATGCGAGCTTGGCAGATTTCGTCGTTCGGCGTTGATTCTTTGGAGTTTGTGGAGCGTCCAACACCCTCGCCCGACCCCGGTGAGGTGCTGGTCAAGATCCGCGCGATCTCGTTTAATTATCGGGATTTGCTGATGGTGAAAGGTCTCTACAACCCAAAACTGAAGTTTCCACGCATCCCCTGCTCCGACGGCGCCGGGGAGGTGGTGGAAGTCGGCGAAGGCGTGAGTACGTGGAAGGCGGGCGACCGGGTTGCAGGCATATTCATGCAGAACTGGCACGATGGAGCGCTCACGCCGGCAAAGGCACGCGGTGCGTTGGGCGGCGACATCGACGGCATGTTGGCTGAGTACATCGTTCTCAACGAAGCCGGCCTGGTGCGGATTCCCGCACACCTCAGCTTTCAAGAGGCGGCCACGCTGCCTTGCGCCGCGCTCACGGCATGGAACGCCCTGGCCGCCGGTAATCTGAAACCTGGCGCGACTGTTCTGGTTCAGGGAACCGGGGGAGTTTCCATCTTCGCTCTACAGCTTGCCCGCCTTCATGGCGCTCGCGTGCTGGGTATCTCATCGAGCGACGACAAATTGAAACGCGCAACATCGCTGGGCTTGGACGCCGGCCTCAATTACACCGAAAATCCCGACTGGGACCGCTGGGCCCTTGAAGAAACCGGCGGAGAAGGCGTCGACCTTGTCGTCGAGGTGGGCGGCATAGCTACTCTGCCGCGCTCCGTCAAATCCATTCGCATCGGCGGCGCCATCGCCCAAATCGGCATCCTTTCCGGCCCCGCCGATCTGGCCGTCAACATCCCGTTTCCCATCCCCTCGATCCTGCACAAGCAGGCACGGCTGCAGGGAATCTACGTGGGCTCGCGCAAAGACTTCGAGGAGATGAACAAAGCCATCGCGCTGACGCAGCTCCGGCCGGTCGGCGAAAACTTTCACTGGTCCCAGGCGCGCGAAGCTCTCACCCGCATGGAAGAAGCTAGCCACTTCGGCAAGCTTGTCCTTACGGTGGCCTAACGGCCAAATCGATTGCACCTCGGCTTTTTAGGAAAAAACAGAGATGCAAGTTAAGCAGGACAGGGCGTTTTCATGGAGTTCTACGGAGTCCCACCCATCGGACAAAAGCAAAAACGTCCGATGGATGGGGCACAGTTTCATTCCCCGTGTGTCGGCAAGACCGACGGGGTACTAAAAAGAAAGGTTTTGTTCATGGCGACCCGCTCCCGTGTAGATTTCGCCCTCATTGCCATCGTCTTGTCGCTGGCTAGCGCCGCGGCCGCACAGGCGCCCGCTGCCGCGCCGCCACAGCCGCCGCCCGGCTTCAACTGGCCTGCGCCCCACGTCAATGCTCCACTGGGCGACATCCGCAGCATGCCCGGCGACGGAAATGGCGCTTTCAAGACTCATAGGTATCGCGATCTTTTTGAGGAACTCGGACACTCGCCCGCCGAGAGCCGAGCCAAGATTGAAAAGGCCTTTCAGCAGCTCTTTCACGGCGACGGGCAAGAGGAGCGAATCTATTTTGAGACCGGCGCCAATGAGAATGGCCCCCTGGCATACATCACCGACTGGGCCAACAACGACGCGCGCACCGAGGGCATGAGTTATGGCATGATGATCGCCGTCGAGTTGAACAAGAAGCGCGAGTTCGACGCGCTTTGGAACTGGGCAAACACCTACATGCTGATCACCGATGCGAAGAACCCTTCGGTTGGATACTTTGCGTGGTCGATGGGCACCGACGGTTCACCGCGATCGACAGGCGCAGCCCCGGATGGCGAGGAATACTTCACCATGGCGCTCTACTTCGCGGCCCACCGATGGGGTAACGGACAGGGTATCTATAACTACAAGGCTGAGGCGGACAAGCTTCTCGGCAGGATCCGCCACCATCCTGTTCTTACCGGGACAGGTCCCTTCCGCATTCATCCCGACGATCCGCCGTTCGTGTTTCCGGATCATCCGTGGCCGAGCCCCAACAATACCGACCGCGAGCGGGCCGCAATCGCCAATGGCGGCGCGCCTCCGCCAGTATTTCGCTTCAATCGCACGCCCCGCCCAGAATCGATTGGACCCATGGTCGATGAAGCGCATTTCATGATTCGCTTTGTTCCCAACGTCGAGGGCGGCAACACCGACGCGTCCTATCATCTGCCGGCATTCTACGAGTTATGGTCGCGCTGGGGTCCGGTTGAGGATCGGGCTTTCTGGGCGAAGGCAGCCGATGTTAGCCGCGACTTATTCAGCAAAGTAACTGGGCCGGAGACTGGACTTACTCCGGAACGGAGTAACTTCGACGAGACGCCTATCTTGGGCCGTGACGGAACTCCCACGCCATTTGCCGCCGACTCATGGCGCAGCGTGAGTAACTGGTCGGTCGACTACGATTGGTGGCAAAAGGACCCGCGCGAAGTTATGCTCAGCGACCGGATTCAGAAGTTTCTGTTCAGCCAGGGCATCGACAAATTCGTCAATAGCTATACCCTCGATGGCAAGCCGCTTTCCACCACGCATTCACCCGGCATGGTTGCCACCACCGCGGTGGGCAGCTTTGCCGCAACGCCCGGACCCGTTTCGAAGGCATTTGTCGAGCAACTCTGGAGCCTGCCGGTTCCTTCCGGCGGGCAGCGCTATTACGACGGCGTGTTGTATCTGATGAGCCTGATGCACTGCAGCGGAAACTTCAAGATCATCGAGTAGCAGGCATCGAGTCAGAAGCGATAACGGACCGCCAGTTGCATAAGACGCGGAGGCATTGCGCTCACCGCCTGGCCGAAGCTGCCGCTGGAGATGTTGCCCTCCACCGCCGCCGCTCCGAAGAACTGCGCGTGATTTACCACGTTGAAACCCTCGGCGCGGAGTTCGAGCGCGCGGCCAGCTTCAACAAAGAGCGTCTTGGAAACGGTCGCGTCCAGATTCTCCATTCCCGGCCCGGAGAAAAAGCGCCGGCGCGCGTTGCCCATGGTCCCAAGCGCCGGCAGGGTGAGCTGGCTGGCGTCGAAGATAGCCTCGCCGCCGCGCGGGTTGGTGCGCAGGCTCAGCGATTTGCCGCTCCAGGCCGGCGTGTCGACGCCATTGTTGTTGATGCCGTTGGGAATGGTTCCCAGCAGAGAGGTGTCGTTGTTGTTCAGCAGCGTGACGGGCAGGCCGGTTGTAAATCGCGCGATTCCGGAGACCGCCCAGCCGGAGGCCATTGCATGGAGCGGCCCCGTTCCTTTTGGTTCAGGCACCTGGAAATGAAAGCTCGCAACCAGATTGTGCCGGAGGTCGAATGAGGACAGAGCGCGGCTTAGCGAGGGGTTCACCGGGTTCACGGGCTCGGGTAAGCCGGTTGACTGATCGATGGACTTTGAGAATGTGTAGCTGGCGAGCAGGTCGAGGCCGTGCGTGCGATGGTTGAGCGCGGCTTCAAGCGAGTTATAGTTGGCGTTGGCGATGGTCCGCTGTAACTCGACGCTGCCGAAGGCCGAGCCAAACTGGGTGCGCGCCGCCTGCTCATTGAATGGGCCGCAAGCCGGACCCAGACTCAAGCAGAGCGCGGGGTCGGCGGGGTTCACTTCTTCCAACACCAGTAAGTGATGCGACTGCGTTCCCACATAACTAACAGTGGCTAGCGTGGACCCGCCAAACTGCCTTTCCACGCTTATCATCCAGTGCTCCGCGTAAGGAGTCACGTCGCGCGGATCGACGGCGGGAATGCCCACCAACGGCTCGAATTGGCTCCAGTTCACGGTCGAATTCGGGTTGGAACGGCTGGCGCCATAGGCGATCGCTTGCAGGGGAAACCGTTGCCCGGCATTAACGCCGGTGGCAGCCACAGTGAAGGGCGAAGCAAACAGCGGCGGCGCGGCGGAAGTGTAGGTGTACCCGTAGGGCGGATTGGCGCTCATGATTCCCGCCGATAGCCCTTCATAAGCGGTGTAGAACATGCCGTAGCCGAGGCGGATGCTGGTTTGACCGGGCTGGCCGGTGATTGCGCGTAGAACAGGCGCGGCGAAGAACGGCGAATAGGCAACACCGGCGCGGGGCGCAAAGTCATTTTGAGCCGCCGCCAGCGAACGGGGCACGCCGCTGTCTCCTGGAAAGACCAGCCCGGTTGGGGCGCCGGGAAAGACCTGCGATTGCTCTCCCTTTACCAGCGTCTGTAACTGGTTGTACTTCTCAAGCCAGGGGCGAATTCGATCCCAGCGCACGCCGTAGTTGACGGTCAGCGCGCTGGAGAGCTTCCAACTATCCTGCCCGAACGCGGCCATATAAAGGTTGCGGTTATAGAAGCTACCGGCTTGACCCTGTGTGTAACTCGACGTGACACCGAGAAGAAAGTCGGCAATGTCGAGGCCTGTCTCCGACCCGTTAAAGGAGAAGCTGCCGTTGAAGATAACGTCGGGATGGGTATCGATCTGGTTTGAGTGTATCTCGCCTCCGGCTTTTAGACCGTGCTTGCCGAGGATGCGCGAGAACGCGTCGGCCACCTCGTAAATGTTCTCGGCTTGCACGAGGGCAGTGGTGTCGACGCCGAGAGTGAAGTCGTTGAAGGCGACGTTCTCGATGCCTTCGGCGGAGGGCTTCAGCGGTACTATGCCCGTGAATCCCTGCGCGGCAAGCGACGGCCCCACGCCGCCTTTGGGCTTGCCGACCACGTTGGCGTTGCGCATGTAGCTGAGGTGAAACTCGTTCAAAGCGGTGTTGCCGAAGGTCATGGAGTGGCCCAGGCTCATCAGTTGGGCGCTGCCGTTGGAGGTCGCGTCGAAACCGGGAACGCTGGCTCCGCCGGTGCCGGTTGGATACGGGTTATCGAGCGAGTATCCGTCGATGAAGTAGTAGCCGGCAAGCGTGCCCTTGCCGTGGGTCCAATCGACGCGCAACGCGCCCTTGTCGTCCTGAAGTGTCTGCGTCTGGGCAGAGGTTTCGAAAAGCCCCGGTCCGGCATTGGGCATGGGAATCGAGCTGAGCAGGTACTTGGCCGGCGCCGACCAGGCGCTTTGGGGAATCTGGCCGGTGGGAAAGACCTGAGCGTATGGCTCGCCAGCGGTGACTGCCCGGCCCAGCAGCGCGGAGAGCTGCGAGGCCCAGGCGGCTCCATTCACACTGCCGGTGAGGGGGATGGCGCTGAAATCGCCGCTTCGTTCCGCAATCGACGGAACCGCGATGTCTCCAGTGTCGATGCCCTCGGTGAGCCGCGTGCCCTGGTAGTCGGCAAAGACGGCCACGCTTTTGTGGATTGGCGTACCGCCTATGGTTCCTCCAAATTGGTTCTGGCGGTAAGCGGCGCGATTGCCGGAAAAGTAGTTGCGCGCATCGAGAGCAGTGTTGCGCAGAAACTCGAATGCCGACCCATGCCAGGCCGCGGTTCCGGCCTTGGTGACGACCAGCACCTGGCCGCCGCTGGAGTTGCCGTACTCGGCATCGAAGTTCGAGGTGAGCACGCGAAAGCTGTCGATTGAGTCGAGGTTGGGCACAATCGAGGTGCCCATGTTCACGTCTTCCTCGACGTCGCTGCCGTTGACCCGGAAGCCGTTCGAGGCCTCGCGTTGACCGCTGATGGACAGGTTACCGGGGTTGGCGTTGCCGGATGGCGGGGTGGAAGCCACACCGGTCATGATGACCGCGCCGGGTTGAGCCGTGTTGGCGGGGACGATACCCGGCTCCACCGCCATCAGATCAGTAAAGCTGCGCCCGTTCAAGGGGACGTTCACCATCTTTTTTGCGTCCAGCGTCTCGCCCAACTGAGTGCTGGTAGTCTCGGCCGCCAGCGCCTCGGCGGTCACCTCCACCGTTTCCGTTTGGCCGCCGATCTCGAGGTTCAGATCGAGCTGGGCAGCGGGCGCTTGATCGGTTAAGACAGCCTGCGCAGATAGCGGCTTGAAGCCTGCCGCCGTTACCTCAATGCGAAAAGCGCCGGCTCCCGGCACTTCGATGCGAAACTCGCCCCGATCGTTGGTTTCGGCTTCCAGAACCCCGGCGGGTGAGGCCGGATGAACCGCAAGATGCGCATGGGGAATGCGTGCCCCACTTCCGTCATGCACCACGCCGGAGACGGTAAAGGCCTGATCGGCAAATAGAAGTGGACAACGGCCGGTAAGCATGGCGCAAAAAAGGACGGCAAGAAGAAACGACTTCAATGAATTTCCCCGGATTTCTGTAAAGTGAACGCAAATGGAGCCCAGGAACCAAGAGTCTGCCCTGCGCGGATGGAGCGGAACGCGCCGGGCAATATCCGACTAATTTGGTCCTTAATTAATATACGACCAAGTCGGTCCTATTTTCAAGCGGGCGCCATGCGGGTCCAGAATGGTTTCGCCGACCCCGGAATGGGCGATGCGTAACTGCGCGTATGACTTTCTGAAGATTTTCATCTCGATCCCGGCTACGGAGGTCCAAACTTATGTTTGAAACAACTCTCCAGCAATGGTCTCTTCCCGCCGTTGCAGAAAGCAACGAGACGCGCAATGCCTGAGATCCCTGTTGAATTGCTGCCCAAAGTCGGTTCGCTAAAGGACCAGAAGACCGCGCTGACCGTCGAGGGACTGGCCCATTCCTTTCTTGAGAATCTCTTTTTCGTTCAGGGCAGGCCGCTGGAGCGGGCAACAGTCAACGATCTTTATATGGCTTTGGCGCATACGGTGCGCGATCGGCTCGTGGAGCGCTGGATATCCACTGTGAAGAACTACCGCACCCAGGATGTGCGGGTCGTCTGCTACCTCTCGGCGGAGTTTCTTACCGGGCCGCACCTGGCCAACAACCTCATCAACCTGGGCATCTACGACGAGACCGAGCAGGCCATGCACAAGCTCGGACTCGACCTGAACATATTGATCGAGCAGGAAGAGGAGCCTGGCCTGGGCAACGGCGGGCTCGGACGCCTGGCATCTTGCTTCATGGATTCGCTGGCCACCCTCGATGTCCCCGCCATCGGCTACGGCATTCGCTACGAGTATGGAATCTTCGATCAGCAGATTCGCGACGGCTGGCAGGTGGAGACGACGGATAAGTGGCTGCGCCTTGGGAATCCCTGGTCGCTCGAACGCCCCGAAGACGCGGTCGAGGTGAAGATGGGCGGACATACCGAAAAGCATACCGACGGCAATGGGCGCCTGCGCGTGCTTTGGATTCCGCAGAGAGTGGTGCGCGGAATCCCTCACGACACGCCTATCCTCGGCTATCGGACCAACACCGCAAACACCATGCGGCTGTGGTCGGCCGAGGCGGTTGAATCCTTCGACTTCACCACCTTCAACACGGGCGACTTCTTCGGCGCGGTAGCCGAAAAAGTGTCCTCAGAGAATATCTCGAAGATCCTTTATCCAAACGACGAAGCATTCGAGGGCAAGCAGCTCCGCCTGGCACAGCAATTCTTTTTTGTCTCCTGCTCGCTGCAGCACATTCTGCAGATCCAGGTGCACGAGAACCGTCCGCTCAGCGAACTGCATCGCAACTTCGCCATCCAGATGAACGACACGCATCCGGCCATTTCAGTGGCCGAGCTTATGCGCCTGCTCATCGACGAGCACTCCATGGAATGGAAGAATGCCTGGAGCGTCACCCAGAAGACCCTTTCTTACACCAATCACACCCTGCTGCCCGAGGCCCTTGAGCAGTGGCCCCGCTCGCTGTTCGGTTCGCTGCTGCCGCGCCATCTCGAGATCGTGGACGAAATCAACCGGCGTCATCTCGAAGACGTGCGGCAGAAGTTTCCCGGCGATGGCGACCGTGCCCAGCGCTTGTCGATCATCGATGAGAGCGGGGAGAAGTACGTGCGCATGGCCCATTTGGCCGCGCTTGGCAGCCATGCCATCAACGGCGTGGCCAAGCTGCACACCGAGTTGCTGAAGACCAATGTTCTGCGCGACTTTTACGAGCTCACGCCGGAGAAATTCTCCAACAAGACCAATGGCGTTACACCGCGGCGCTGGATGGTGCTTGCCAATCCCGGATTGGCCAAGCTGCTCACGGCGCGCCTTGGCCCCGGCTGGGTTCACGACCTGGAGAAACTCCGCCGCCTGGAACCGATTGCCGGGGACCCGGAACTGCGCAGCGAATGGAGGACCATCAAGCTGCATAACAAGGTTCTGCTGGCCGACTATATCAGGGAACGGCTGGGCGTCGACGTCAACCCCGATTCCATGTTCGACGTGCTCGTCAAGCGCCTGCATGAGTACAAGCGCCAGCACCTGCAGGTTCTCCACATCCTCACGCTTTACAAGCGCATTCAGCGCCACCCCAATGAGGAAGTAGTCCCGCGCACCTTCCTGTTCGGCGGCAAGGCGGCGCCTGGCTATCGCATGGCCAAACTCATTATCAAGCTCATCCACTCGGTAGGCGAGACCATCGATGCCGATCCCAGCGTGAAGGGAAGGCTCAAGGTCGTCTTTCTGCCCAATTACAGCGTAAAGCTCGGCCAGCGCGTATACCCTGCCGCCGACCTGTCGGAACAGATCTCTCTGGCCGGCAAGGAGGCTTCGGGAACGGGCAACATGAAGTTCGCCATGAACGGGGCACTGACCATAGGCACGCTCGACGGAGCCAACATCGAGATCCGCGAAGAGGTGGGAGCGGAGAACTTCTTCCTCTTCGGCCTGACCACACCCGAGGTTGAGCGGATGAAACAGGATGGATATCATCCCCACGCGATCTACGACTCCAACGCAAACCTGCGTGAAGTGATCGACACGCTTACAAGCGGGGAGCTCTCTCACGGCGACAAGACGCTCTTCGAGCCTCTGGTTAGGTCGCTACTGGGCGGCGACGACTACATGCTGCTGGCCGATTACCAGGCCTACATCGACTGCCAGGACCGCGTCAGCCAGGCCTACAAGGACCAGGACGAGTGGACGCGGATGTCGATCCTGAATGTGGCCCGCATCGGCAAGTTCTCCTCCGACCGCTCGATCCGCGACTACTGCGCCGACATCTGGAAGACCTGGCCGGTGAAAATCCAGTTGTAATGCATCATCGGCTAGCCCGCATGCACTGCGGCTTCTCATCTTTTCCGCTGATGTAATCTTAGGTACGAACGCAATTCGCTCCCCCGCGGCGGGTGAAACTCTTGATCGTTGAAATTGAAGCGCTTACTAAAATCTACGAGTCCAAGCTCCGGGTGGTGGCTCTGGACAAAATCGACCTGGAGCTGAAGCAGGGCGAAATCTTCGGTCTGCTCGGGCCGAACGGCGCGGGCAAAACTACTACCATCAGCATTTCGACGACGCGCGCATTGCCCACCAGCGGCACCGTGCGCATCGCCGGAATCGATGTGGTTCAGCACCCGGCTCATGCCCGGCGGCACATCGGCGTGGTGCCGCAGTTCAATACGCTGGACCGCTCGCTCACGGTGTACGAGAACCTCTACTTCCACTGCCGCTACTTCGGCTTCTCGCACTCGCAGGCGAAATCGCGCACGCTGGAACTGCTGGAGCAATTCCTGCTGACCGAGCGCAAGGGGGTTTATCCGGCGCAGCTCTCCGGCGGCCTGGCGCAGCGGGTACAGATTGCTCGCGCCATTGCCCACAGGCCTACCGTTTTGTTTCTCGACGAGCCGTCGGCGGGACTCGATCCGCAGAGCCGCATGGCCATGTGGAATGCGGTCGCGGAGTTGCGCAAGGAAGGCATCACGGTGCTGCTTACCACGCACTACATGGAAGAGGCCGACTCGCTTTCAGACCGCGTGGCCATTATCGATTATGGCCGCGTGCTGGCCCTCGGGTCACCAGAGAAGTTGAAGGCTACCTTCGGCGCCCAGACCATCTTCGATCTGAAGCTCAAATCGCTTGCGGGAATCGAGAAGGCCGTTATCTGGCTGAAGACGCGCCCGGATGTAACCAGTGCCGACGCGACTCCGGAAGGCCTTCGCGTGGTTGCGACCAGGACGGCGGAGTTGCTGCCCGACCTGGTGCAGGTGGGTTCTCAATTTGGACTTCGCGACCTGGCCATCACCGAGCCCAGCCTGGAGACCGTTTTCATCAAGCTCACGGGGAGGGACCTGCGTGAATAACGGAGAGCAGGGATCAGGGATCAGCGGTCAGGGATCAGGGGGCTCGGGGATCTTTTTCAAGGCCTTCGTCGGAATGTTTCTGCGCGATCTGCGCGTGTTATTCCGCGAGTTCCATGTGTTTCTGGCGCGCGTGGGCATGCAGCCGCTGCTGTTCCTGTTTGTGTTCACGTTCATTCTGCCGAGGATGGGCGGGGTGAACATGATGGCGTCGGGCGCGGGGATGGACTTTGGAACCATTTTGTTGCCGGGACTAATGGCTGTGGCCATCATGTTTTCGGGCATTGCCGCCGTGGCGTTGCCGCTGTCGTCGGAGTTCGGCATCACGCGCGAGATCGACGACCGCGTGATGTGCCCGCTGCCGCTATGGGCCGTGGCTCTGGAAAAGGTAAGCTTCAGCGCCATGCAGAGCATCATTGCGGCTCTGCTGGTGATCCCGATGGCCTATTACGTGCCGGCCCACCCCGTTCGCGTGCAGGTGGCCAACTGGTTTCTATTGGTTGTGGTGCTGGTTCTGTCGAGTTTTCTGACCGGCGCGCTGGGGCTGGTGATCGGATCCACCGTGAACCCCCGCCAAATCGGCCTGGTATTTTCCATCCTGGTGGTGCCGATCACCTTCCTGGGATGCGTGTACTATCCGTGGGCTTACTTGAACAAGATTCGCTGGCTGCAGATAGCCGTGCTGATCAATCCCATTGTCTATATGAGCGAGGGCCTGCGCGCCTCGGTCACTCCCGGCATTGCTCACATGCCCTGGTGGGCGATCCTGCTGGCGCTGGTGTTTTTTGCGACAGCGCTCGGCCGATTGGGGCTGCGCGGGTTTTTAAGACGGGTTCTGTCTTAGAATAGAAGGGGCGAAGAGCGACGGACCGGGTCAGATGATCGGTTCCGCATTCTTCGCCAAGGCGATTCTTCTTTACGCTGGTTGCCTGTGTCGATTCTTGCGCGAGATTTTGCCTTGGAGACGGCAGGCGCGCATCCGACCATGCGAGTTGATCCACGGGCGTTGAGGTTGCTCCCCAATCGAGGTATGTGCAGGGGTGCGACATAAGCGCATCATGAGGGTCTAATAGTTCAGAGCCCAGAAAGCACCGGAAACATTGCAGCGAATAGCTAAAGCGACGAAGAACGGCTCGAACCCCCACGCGAGGCCGAAGGGATTGCGTGGACCGCGGGCGTTTGCCCGGATTCTGCCTTTGAGGGCGCTGGCGATGCTGGCCGCTCCGGCGTTGCTCATGCTGGCCGGTTGCACTGCAGGACCGGTGACCGCCGACTCCAGCAATTCCAGCTTTTCCATCTCCCCCGGCACGGAGACCATCGACACAAATTGTACTGGCTGCAACGCGACAAACTCGAAGGGCGCATCGGTGGAGCAGTTTACCGCGACGCTTAGCAGCGGAGGGCCGGCGCCTGTGACGTGGTCGGTTAGCGGCGGCGACGGCAATAGCGGGCCGGGGACGATTACTTCGAGCGGGCAGTATACTCCGCCTCCTTACCTGACCAACGACCGGGTTTCAGTGGTGGTGACGGCGACGCTGAACTCGAACACCATGGCAACCGCGGTTCTGACCGTGACGCCGGGGTTCCTGCAGCCGCTGACGCCGGAGAATGCCGCGCTTGGCGCCAATGGCCAGTTGACGGTTACCGGCTACATCGCCGAGGCGGGCGGATACACCAGCATCAACTATGCACTGTCGAGCACCGCGACCGGATCGAGCGGCGGGCAGGGCACGCTGGGCGCCACCAACTGCACGCGAGGCGCGAATTCCTTCAGCTACTGCACGGTCACCTACACGGCGCCGAGCACGCTCACTGCCACCAGCGCAACATATATTGTGGGCACGGTGGGAACCTCGAATTCAAAGGCAGCAAGCGAGGTGCTGGTAAACACACAAGGAATCACCAGCAGCCCGACGACCCACCAGGCGCAATCGCCGTCACCGGCGCCGCTGGGAACTTCAGGCGGAAACAACAACGACTACGACACTCAGGGAAACCAGATTGCCGACTGCTGCGGCGGAACGCTGGGATCGCTGATTCAGGACGGAAGCGGCCATCAGTTCCTGCTGAGCAACAATCATGTGCTGGCGCGCAGCGACCATGGCGCAGTGGGCGATGCCATCATCCAGCCGGGATTGATAGACAACAACTGCACGCCGAATGGAGACGGCCCCGGTACCACGCCGGTGGGCGCACTGACCGCATGGCTTGCGCTCAGTTCCAGCGCCACCAATGCCGACGCGGCCATCGCGCAGGTCGATTCAGGCGCTGTAAACGCGACGGGGAACATTCTTGAACTGGGGACGAGGCAAGCCGATGGTTCGCTGGGCGCGGCGCCTCCGGGAGTTTCATCGACTGGCGGAAAAGGCGAGACTGCAGCTCTGAGCCGAACGGTTGCGAAGAGCGGACGAACCACAGGCCTGACCTGTGCCAGCATCTCTGCGCTCAACCTGGACGTCACCGTCGACTACTACTTGGACTGTGCTGAAACCAAGCCCTATTTGACCAAGACCTACACCAATCAGGTAGCCATCAGCGGCAACCAATTCAGCGATGCGGGCGACTCCGGCTCGCTGGTGGTGGATGCCGCCAATGCCGAGCCGGTGGGCCTGTTTTTCGCAGGCGGGACAGACTTGTCGGGCGTGAGCGAGGGTGTGGCTAACCCTGCGCCGGACTTGCTGAACGAGTTGAGCGCGCAAGTGGGCGGGGGGACAAACTACACATTCGTGGGCACGACCGACCACCCCGTCAGTTGCCTGAACTACGGCGACAACACGGTAACCTCGGCTCAGGCTCGCACGCTGAGCGACGCGGAGATCGGACGGGTGCAGCAGGCACTGTCGCAGGCCAGGATGCTGGTCAATCCGCAGGCTGGGATTCTGGGTGTGGGCGCCGCCAAGAGCAGCGACCATCCGGGCGAGGGCGCGGTGGTCATCTACGTGGATGAAAACATGAACGTGAATGCACCGGCGATGGTAGACGGCGTGCGGACGGTCGTCATTCCTACCAATGCCCGCGCAGTGGCATACGGCTCGACGCCGCAGACGCCCTTTGAAGCCGCGACCGCCGTGCCAACGCTTTCAGCAACGGTGCTGAACCCGGCGGTTGGCATCAAGCAGCAAATTGCGCGCAGCTTGATGCGGCAGGATCCGGCCTTCTTCGGCGTGGGCGTGGGCCAGAGCCTGGACAACCCGAAGGAACCAGCTCTGGTAATTTATGTGGATCGCAAGCGGGTCCCCGCCCAGCTACCCGCAACGCTGGGCGGCTTGCGCACGCGCTACATTGTCATGGACAGGCTGCACGTTACACGCTCGTACGCGGCGCCGATGCAAAGCAAAGTTCACTGCTTGCCCCACGCGAGCGCCAGTCAGCCGAGCGCCCTTGACCTGATCAGGCCGCTGGGATTGAAGCTGGACTGACCTTGCGGCTCATACCTTGAGGCCTATTCAACTGGCCGGGCCTTGCCGTTGCTCAGGCTCTCGCCAATGATCTTTCTGACAAGGCGATCGGCTTCCGCTGCAATTCGGCCTTGTTCCGCGCCCAGACGGCCCTGCTCCTTGCCGAGATTGCCTTGCAGCTCTCCTAACTTGCCCTGCAATTCGCCGAGATTGCCATGCTGCGCCGCAATTTTGCCCTGTAACTCGCCTAGCCTTCCCTGGATGGTCCCGATTCTGTTTTGCAATTCGGCCAATTCCTGCTGACTGATGACGTTGGCTTTCTCTGCCTCAATCTTGGCCATTGCCGCGGCCATGGTTGCTTTCAATTCGGCCATCTCCTTGGACATGTCGGGCGCGGGAATCGTGGCCATCTCCTGCTTGCGGCCAAGCTTCTCCTGCTGTTTGCCAAGTTCCTCTTGCTTCTTTCCCAACTCTTCCTGCTGACGGCCAAGGGCTTCCATCGGCTTGTACATGGCCTCGATCTGAGCCACGATGGCCGGGTCGTCTATGAAGTACGACTTGCCGTTTCGCGTGAACAACAAGAACTTTTGATGTCCCTGGCTGCGCACCTTGTCGATCATTTCGCGTGTGCTGTTGTGCCAGTCTCCAGAGAAGGTGACGCGCTCGGATGCATCGGTGACCAGAACCCAGGAATCGCCATTGGTGGAGTACCGGTAAGCGTAGCCGTTTCGCACTGCGGCATTCGCCCGCATTAGCGACTCGTTGATAGCGGAGACGGCCTTTTGAACATCGGTGTTGTCGTCAGCACTCTGCGGCTCTGGCGGAGGCGGCATCGGTGGTGCACCCTCGGGAATCACCGTGGAACCGGGACCGCTGGGCGGCGCGGGAGCGGCAGGGCTTTTAGGCGCTGGCGGCACGGCTTGTTCTTGCGTGGACGACCCGACTGAATCCGGCGCCTGGTCTGGATGTGCCTGGCCGGCGAGAGATGGGGCGGATGCCGTCGGGGCTTGCTGCGGCGCTTGGCCAGCCGCCTCAACGCGTACCAGCGCGGTGGCCGCGAACAGCGCAATGGGAACCAGGAGCACAGCCAGCAACATGCGGCGGCTGCCGGCAAAGGCCTGACGGAAACTCGATTCGTTCAATAAGCGCTCAATGCGATGAGAGAGATTACTTCTGCGAGCCATGGCAACTCCTATGAAGGTTGGGCGCGGCAGGGCCGCGAATTCCAGAAGAATCTGGGCGTAGGAGGCGCTGCTGGTAGCCTCCTCGAGGCCGGCGCGGTCGCTGATGGTCTCGCCAAGTTCAGAAAGCTTACGCTTGAGCCACCAGCCGAGCGGGCTGAACCAGAAAACCGCGGCATAAACGCCGGCGAGCATTTGAAGATAGAAGTCGCCCTGGCGGATATGGGAGTTCTCGTGCGCCAAAACGATGCGCAGCTTCTCCGTGTCCCACTCCACGTAATCCGCGGGCAAAACGACAGCGGAGCCGATGGTTACAGGGGAAGCAACGGACTTGCTGGACCGCAGGTTCATGCCGCGCGTGAACGGCGGGCGCATTTTTGTGACGATTGGCGTGGCTGAGTTCCAAATCTCCAGCGCCCTGATAAGTCCGTATACGAGGCGAAACAGCAGCCCAGCGCAGACCACCAGATAAAGCAGAGCGGCCAACGTTAATGGCCGGAAAGAATGTGCAGTCGATCCCGGCGCTGAAGTCTGTTGCGGGAATTGCACCGGTGCTGGCCGATCCGGAGCTGGTGGAGTGAATTTCGAGATTGAAATGGTCGGCGCAGGGAATCGGTCGCCTGCCACGGCTGGAGGATTTAAGGCCGCAGAATGCCGCGGCTGCGGTCCCGTGGACAGGGCCGTGATGGGCTCAGGGATCGATCTCGATGCCACGGCTGGCGAAGGCTCCAGTGTGTTCCGCCAGGCGGGCACGGGCAGCTTGATTGCGGCCGTGACAGGCACGGCCTGCCAGCGCATCAACAGCGGCATCAGCAGAGAAGCGGCCAGCACCAGGCCCCATGCTGCCTTTTGCGCGAGCACATTGCTGACCCTGAAGATGCGCAGGCCAGCGTACACCGCGAGCGCGCCGGCAAGCGACCGCAATGCGGCCTCTAGTAATGCAGGGATCAAGTCCGAATTCATGATTTTCCCTCCCTCTTTGGTACGGCGCTGCTTTTTGCCGCAGCGGAGGTCTTCTGTGCATCTGCAATTCTCTGCGCAAGACGCTGTAACTCGGCGCGGTCGAGAACCTTCGAGTCCACCATGCCCACCAGCAGCGCCTCCACCGAGCCTTCGCAGAACCAGTCCACAATGCGCTTCACGGCGCGGCCGGCCACGCGTTGCCGGGTCTCCGCCGGACTGTAAATAAAGGTTCGGTTTTCGACCGAATGAGCCAGATAGCCCTTCTCTTCGAGCCGCCTTAATACAGTGCGAATGGTGGAATCCTTGAGCGGGCGGTCTAGCTCCTCGCGCACCTGCTCGGCAGTCACTTGAGCTTTGCTCCAGACGATGGAGAGGATGGTTCGTTCCAGTTCTCCCAATTCGGCGGGATCGTGAGTGTTACGCTTCATAGTGTTACTGACTGTAACACATAAGAATGGTAAGCAGGCAAGAACTTTTTTTGAGGATATTTTTTAGGCCATCGCCGCGGCGGTCTGTGCAGGAGAAGCAGCCAGCTTGGGGTCGTCGGGGATGAAGAGCTGGAAGACTGTGCCGGACGGAGCGCCCAGCGCTGCGGTGCGGCTGCGCACATGGATCTGGCCGCCGTGCTTTTCGACGATTTCCTGGCTCACCCACAGGCCCAGGCCGGTTCCGGTCACGTTCTTGGTGGTAAAGAAGGCCTCAAACATACGCTCAAGAACGGCGGGCTCCATGCCTGTGCCTGTATCGGCTACTGCGAATCGAACGCCGGTTTGTTCGGGCTGCTTCCAGCTTCTCGAACGCCGGGCTCGAACTAGCAAGCGACCGCCCTCGCTGCCGGCGTCAATGGCGTTGCCGACGAGGTTGGCGAAGACCTGACGGAGCTCCCCGGCGAAACAGAACAGATCGATGTTGGGATCGAATTTCCTCTCGACCTGGATATTGAGGGTTCGAAGGCGGCCTTGATAGAGGCTGAGTACGGAATCGAGCAGTTCGCCCACGTTGGCCCGGGCGGGTTGTGTGGGTTGGCGGTAAAAACGCAGCGTCTGCTGAGTGATTTCGGAGATGCGAATGGCCTCATGCTCGGCCATGATGACGTAATTCATCGCCGGGTCCTGAAGCTGGCAGAAGTTGCGCAGCAAAAACAGCAGGTTGGTAATTGCCTCAAGCGGGTTGTTGATCTCGTGGGAGATCGACGCGGCAAGGCGTCCGGTAGCGGCCAGTTTCTCAGTCTTGCGCAGAGCTTCTTCGCTGCGCTTGCGCTCGCTTGCGTCAAGCACGATGACGCCTACCCAGCGAACCTCGTGGGGGGTGGTGCGGACAGGATAGGCGCTGGCCAGCCAGGTGGACGAACGGGTGGGTCTGCCGCGCGGGCCGTTGGCGGCGGAAATCGGCGAGGCCGGAGCGGTCGGGGCCGGAGTGGTCAGTTCTAGATTGCGTACCGCCCGTTCCTCGGCAAAGACGCGCTGCACCGTGTTTTCGAGCTCCTGGGCCACGGGTCGAGGTAGCAGCTCGAGCAGAGTCCTGCCGAGATGGCGGCTGAGCGGTACACCGGCCATGTCGGCGAATACCTGGTTGACGCGAACAAACCGGCAGCGGCGATCGAAGAAGGCCAACCCGATGGGGGCGTTGGCCAGCATCGAGTCAAGCAGCGAAAGGGTGTCGTTGAGCCCCGCGCGCTGCTCCGCAATGGAAGCGACCATGCGGTTGAAGGCTTCGATCAGGTCGCCGATTTCGTTGTGCACCACCACCGGCAAAGGAAAGCTGCCGCTATTCTCCGGCGAGTTCATCAGGGCGCGGGTACCGCGGTGCAGAGTGGCCAATGGCCGCGAGATGGAACGAGACATAAGCGTCACCAGCAATGCCGACGCCACGATCCAAATAACACCGAATATCGTTGTGTCGCGGAGAATCGCATTGAGCTGTTCATAATCCCAGTTGCGCTCCCTCCTGATCCAGGCAAAACCGCGCAGGTCGTTTCCGGTATAGATAGGGTTGGCACTCTCCCATCGATTGTTTCCAACCGTAAAGACCCTGGGCTCGTCCTTGGTCATGAGCCTCATCTGCGCGCGCTCTTGAGCATTGAGCGTGACCTGATCGGGAACGCCCTCGCTGACGAAGAGCACCTTGCCGGCAGGATCGGTCACCATGGCAAGAGCCACGCTTGGCGATTCGCCGGCCATCTTCACCGAAAGACCTACCCAGCCGGGACGGTCTTGGAGCATGGCTTCTTTGGCCTGGAGCGCCACGGATGTGACCTGGTGGGCCAGGCCCTGCACCATGCGCTGCTGGACCTCTTTGGTCTGCTGGCGAACAAGCAGGGCCGCAAACAGCAGGATGGACAGTGCCTCGAGCAGCACCAGCCCTGCAAGCATCTGCCACTTAATCGACCGCGGCCACCAGCGCATATGCGAGCATTACCCCCGGACAAGCTGTACTCACGGTAAGGAAAGGCGTTCAAGTGTATCGGAGCATGTGCGACCCAGACATCCCCCGAACCACTTGCAAAATCGCGTTCAGGCCACAGATTGTGTCAGGGCACGGCTTCACAGGCTGCGGAAAAACTCATTGCTTTGAAAGGGCACGGCTTTAGCCGCTGCGGAGCTGCAAATAACTGAAAACAAAAACCGCAGGGGCTAAAGCCCAACATGGATTCATTGCTCTTCCGGCACGACTGAAGTCGTGCCCTGACACATTTTGCACTCTCATTGGAATTCTGCAAGAAGCGCCCCCATTTTTATTTTGATGCCAGCGCGCGGGCAATTTGCCGCCCGTGAAAGCGCCCATTCTCAATGAAAATCTCGTTGGTGCGCGAGCCGGCCACGATGACGCCAGCCAAATAGATTCCCGGCACATTGCTTTCCAGCGTCTCGGGATCGCAGACCGGCAGGCGGAACTCGCCCTCAAAGCGCACGCCCACTGACTCAAGAAAGTCGAAGTCGGGGTGATACCCGGTCATGGCGAAGACGAAGTCGTTGCGCAGGATCTCGCGGCCCTCAGGCGTCTGCACCACCACCGTGTCCGGCCTGATTTCGATTACGTTGGAATGGAAGAATGCCTTGATCTCGCCGTTCTTGATGCGGTTTTCAATGTCCGGCTTGATCCAATACTTCACATGCGGAGGAATCTCCGGTCCGCGGTAGACCAGCGTAACCCGCGCGCCGCTTCGCCACAGTTCCAGCGCGGCAATAGCCGCCGAGTTCTTGCCGCCGATCACCACCACGTCGGTCTCGAAGTAGGGATGAGGATCGACATAATAGTGGAGCACCTTGCTTAAATCTTCGCCGGGAATACCCATGTAATTGGGCAGGTCGTAGTATCCGGTTGACAGGGCCAGCTTGCGAGCCAGGATAACTCCCGGCCTGCCGAAGCGGTCCACAGTATGCACGGAGAAGGCGCCGTCTGAGCCGGTGACCCGATCTACTCGCTGGTAAAGGCGCATGTCCAGACGATAGTGCTCGGCCACACGGCGGTAGTACTGCAGCGCCTCGTCGCGGGTGGGCTTGGCGTTGGGGCTGGGGAAAGGAATGTCGCCAATCTCGAGCAACTCCGGTGTCGTGAAGAAGGTCATGTGCGCCGGGTAATGGAAGAGGGAGTTGCAAAGGCAGCCCTTGTCGACAACCACCGAACGGAAGCCGGCTCTTTGCGCTTCGATGGCGCAGGCCAGGCCTGTGGGTCCAGCGCCGATGACCAAAAGGTCGAAAATCTCGTAAGGCACAGGGTCGGCAATCGGGTCGGGAGTGGGGTCTGGATTCAGAATCAGGACCGAGTGCTCATTGGAATCGCTCATTGAATTAGATTAGGGCATTGCGGGGATTATGAAAGGGTTGGAATGCTCAATGGGGAGCAAGAGGATTGTATGGTAGAATGGTAGAAAGAAATGGTAGAAAGGTGGAACATCTTGGAAGATGAACGCGAGGCTCAAATAGCGCCGAATCAAGAAGAGGGTGCGGAGTGGCGACGTCGACCGGGGGAGGGTCTTGTCGAATGGTTGAAACGAACCGCGCCTGAAGGCGCAGCCCTCATGAATGACGGTCGAACCTCAAAGGAAATGATGGACGAACTTTACGACGATGAAACTGGTCTGCCGAAGTGATCGCCTTTTGCGGCGTCGATCACCAAATACCCGATGGTAAAAGCACGCGGAGAAAGGCGCAAATATGAACTTGAACATTAAGAATCCCGAGACCTACGAGCTGGTGAAAGAGCTGGCAGTCCTAAAGGGCTTGAGCCTGACCTCTGCCGTAACGCTTGCCGTGCGGAAACAGATCGAGCTAGAGAAGGCCGAGCAGGATAAGATCGCGCAACGAACCCAAGCCAAACGGTCCGACCACCTGCAAGCCTTCGCTCGAGAATTCTCAAAACGGGTGAAGGATCCAATCCATTCCTGGGATGTTGATGCACTACTTTACGGAGAGGACGGTCTGCCAAAATGATTGTGGACTCCTCGGCGCTGATCGCCATCCTCACGGACGAGCCCGACGGTCTAGCGTTGTCGCGCGCCTTGGACGAACCGGAGATAGTTCGGATGTCGGCGGCTTCGTATCTGGAAACTTCGATTGTCTTGGACAAACATCGCGATGCAGTGATGAGCGCGCAACTGGACGACCTGATAGAACGCTCCAGAATCGCCGTTGAGCCGGTGACGGCCGAGCAGGCGAAGATTGCACGGCAGGCTTATCGCGATTATGGCAAAGGCAGCGGGCATCCGGCCAACCTGAACTTCGGCGACTGCTTCAGCTACGCGCTGGCGCGGGAAAAGCGCGAACCGCTGCTCTACAAGGGCGACGATTTTGTGCATACTGACTTGCGACCGGCGTAGAGCGCCGCTACAGTTTTTCAATCAGGCCCGCACCCGCGCCATTCTGAGCTGGAAGCCTTCGACCGGCCCTGAGCCCTCGACGGCATCCGGGTGATCCAGCACCACGGGATCGACACCCGCCGAGTGTATTGCAACGGTCCCGGCAAATGGGTCAATACGCCAAGCAAGGCGAACGCCATTTGCGATCCACCGCTCCATCTTGGCATCCAACTCAGGCAAAGAGTCCGAGGGAGAAAGAATCTCGATAAGGAAATCGGGCGCGAAAGGCAGGAACCGCTCCCGCTCGTGCTCGCTCAACGCCGCAACACGGCTGGACTCGACCCAACCGGCATCTGGGCTCAGCGTGGAACCGTCGGACAGATTGAATCCGGCATTGGTACTGAAGACCTCGCCTCGGCCGTCCGTCTCGGCCCATGCAAACAGTTCATGGACCACATAGGCTTCGCGAAGGTTGTTCTTATACCCGCTTGGAGTCATCACCAGAATCTCTCCAGTCGCCAACCGCTCCACCTTGCAGGGCTTGTTGGCTTCGGAAAAGGCCATTAGCTCCTCGTCCGAAAGAGGGGCGGGGGGACGCAGCCGCGCGGGCAACGCGACGTTTTGAAGGGCCACCTGCATGGTTTTGTCCTCCTTCCTCGATCGTGTCTGCTTAGGCGGCAAGCCGCCACTAGACACAGTGTAGCCCGACACAGATAAAGTAGCTACCGCACAAGCTTCCCTCGTTTCGATTACCCTAGAAAGCTGAGAGGACACCCATGACCATCATCCACCAGGAAGATTTCATCGCCAGTGTTGCGGGCGCGTTGCAATACATCAGCTACTACCATTCGGTGGATTTCATCGCCAGCATGGCCAAGGCGTACGAGCGCGAGGAGTCTCACGCCGCGAAAGATGCGATTGCGCAGATTCTCATCAACAGCCGCATGTGCGCCGAGGGACACAGGCCGATCTGCCAGGATACGGGGATCGTGAATGCCTTTGTGAAGGTGGGGATGGACGTGCGCTTCGAGCCCGGCCCGGGCGAGGAGACTAAGGACCTGCAACAGATGATCGATGAAGGCGTGCGCCGGGCATACCTCGATCCGGACAACAAGCTGCGTTTATCCATCCTTGCCGATCCGGCGGGAAAGCGAGTGAATACCAAAGACAACACCCCCGCGGTGGTGAACGTGGAGCTGGTGAAGGGCGGCACGGTCGAGGTAACGGTAGCGGCCAAGGGCGGCGGGTCGGAGGCGAAGAGCAAGTTCGCCATGCTCGACCCCTCCGACTCGGTGGTGGAGTGGGTGCTCAAGACAGTGCCCACCATGGGCGCCGGTTGGTGTCCGCCGGGGATGCTGGGCATCGGCATTGGCGGCACGGCGGAGAAGGCGATGCTGCTGGCCAAGCAATCGCTGATGGACCCCATCGATATTCAAGAACTGATCGCTCGCGGGCCGAAGACGCGGTCGGAAGAGCTGCGCATTGAGCTGTACGACAAGGTGAATCGCCTGGGCATCGGCGCGCAGGGGCTGGGCGGTTTGACCACCGTGCTGGACGTAAAGGTGTTGGACACGCCTTGCCACGCGGTGAACTTGCCCATCGCGATGATTCCCAACTGCGCAGCCACGCGCCACGCCCACATTGTGCTCGACGGCTCAGGGCCGGTGTTTCTTGATCCGCCTAGCCTCGAGGATTGGCCGAAGCTGGTCTACGATGTTTCCGGCGCCCGCCGCGTGAATCTGGACACCGTGAACCGTGCCCAAGCTGCAACCTGGAAGCCTGGCGAAGTGCTGCTGTTGACCGGCAAGCTGCTGACCGGCCGCGACGCCGCGCACAAGCGCATAACCGACATGCTGAACCGCGGCGAGAACCTGCCGGTGGACTTCCGCAACCGCTTTATCTACTACGTTGGGCCGGTGGACCCGGTGCGCGAAGAGGTGATAGGACCGGCTGGACCTACCACGGCAACGCGCATGGACAAGTTCACCCGCCAGATGCTCGCCGAGACGGGCTTACTGGGCATGGTGGGCAAAGCGGAACGTGGCCCGGTCGCAATCGACGCCATCCGCGAGTTTGGCGCGGTATACCTGATGGCCGTCGGCGGCGCGGCGTACCTGATTTCGAAAGCCATCTACGGCTCACGCCGGTTGGCATTTGACGATTTGGGAATGGAAGCCATCTACGAGTTCGACGTGCGCGACATGCCGGTGACCGTGGCCGTGGATGCGAAGGGGACGAGCGTTCACCAGACTGGCCCGGCAGAGTGGCAGCAGAGAATTTGCACCGTATTTGCATCTGGTTCACTTTCCCTTTACAATTCCCGCGGATACTAACCCTGTGATTGCGCACGCTGGGCAGCAGGCTCCGTTGAAGCACACGCCTGGTTTCACCCCTCTGGTGGAACTCCCCCTTCCAACTTACGCCCCGTCCCTGCCTCCGCCGCCGGTCAGCTCGCGTATTCATGCCGAGGTGGGCCGCTATCGGGTGCGGCTGGCTGAAACCCCGGAAGACCGCGTCGCCGCCTGCCGCCTGCGCTTCAAAGTCTTCAACATCGAGCTGGGCGAAGGCCTTGAGACCTCCTATCGGACCGGCTTGGATACCGATCAATTCGACCTGATTTGCGAACACCTGCTGGTCGAGGACAAGCTCGAAGACAATCCGGCACGGCGTATTGTGGGCACCTACAGGATGCAGTCGGGAGAAACCGCCGCGCGAAATCTCGGATATTACTCTGAGCAGGAGTTCAGCTTTGCCCCCTATGAGCCGCTCCGCGCGGGCATTTTGGAGCTGGGCCGAGCCGCCATCGACCGCGAACATCGCACTCCTGAAGTTTTAACCCTGTTATGGAGGGGCATTGCGCAGTATGCTAATGACATGGGACTGCGCTATCTTCTTGGTTGCTCATCCATCAACTCCAAAGATCCCGCCGAGGGCTGGCAGATGTATCGTCAGCTCGGCAACTACCGGGTTCCGCCGGAGTTCGAGACCATGCCAACTCCCAAGTACGCTTGTCCCGTCGATTGGAGCAACTCGGATAATGCTCAGGAGGGCGCACACGCACAGCCGTCGCCCTGCCAGCCTGCCATTCACCCCGCCACTCACCCGGATCAGTCCGCGCTGCCGCCGCCGGCTCCGGTACCTACCAAGGTGCCCAAGCTGCTCAGGACCTACCTGACCATCGGCGCGCGCATCGGTGGTCCGCCTGCCTGGGACCGGGAGTTCGGCACCATAGATTTCTTTACGTTTCTCGATCTGAAATTGCTCTCGGCCTCGGCGCGCAATCGCTTTCTGGCTCCACTTACGCAATGAGTCTGCGCGCTTCCCGGCGCGCTGTGGCGCTGGGATTGGCCCTGATCTACTGCTTCTCCCGTTCGGCAATCTCGCGCCTCACTGGCCCTGACACCTTGGAGCGCCGCGCCCAATGGCTCCATGAATCCGGCGTCTTTGTCATGCGCTTTATGGGCATTGGCTTGAAGGTCAACGGCAACCCGCCCAAGCATGGGCTGCTGGTCGCCAATCACCTTAGCTATCTTGACGTCCTCATCTTCGGCACGGCGCTGCCCTGTTACCTGGTCTCCAAGGCCGCAATCAGCCGTTGGCCATTCTTCGGCGCACTGGCCCGCGCCGGTGGAACGCTCTTCGTGGACCGCTCCAGCCGGGTCAGCGCCGAGGAAGTGCAAGCCCAGATCGCCGATCGCCTCAAGGGTCCGATTCCTGTGCTCTTCTTTCCTGAAGGCACCAGCACCGACGGCGCCCAGTTGCTGCGCTTTCACTCCCGCTTCTACTCGCCCGCGGTCGAGGCGCGCATTCCCATTACCACCGCGGCCATCCGCTACATCCCCGGTGACAACTCGCCGGAGAGCGAGCTGTGCTGGTACGGAGACGCTGCGTTCTTGCCGCACGTCTGGAAGACACTGGGCGCTCCCGACTTTTCCTGCGAACTAACATTCGGCGAGCCGCGCATCTACACCGACCGCCGCACCGCAGCCGACGAGACCTACATCGAAATCGAAGCCATGCGCGCCGGCGGCGTCCTCACGCATCAGTAAGCTTCGCCATTGCCAGCCACGGACTGGTGCCGCGACTGCGTGTTTGCGTCTTCGCGGGGATGTAGCGCCGGTCTCCAGACCGGCTGTCGCGCGGGCGTCCATGCCCGCGTTCGCTCAGGCGCAATTTCCAAATCGCAAAGGCAAGGGGCTAGACTCCAAGCCAATACGTCGTCCTCATACCAAGCGGCGCATCCTCCGTTCGGCATGCTAATCTTCGTGTGCAACAATTCCTGCTGATTTCAAGGCTTCCATTCTGCCGCACCTTGCGCAGGGCCTGACGCGGAGCAGCAGACACCTGGGAGACGATCATGAAAAACCGGCAATCCAATTCAACCCCGCGGCCCGCCATCACCCGCCGAGATTTTCTCAAGGCCGCCGGAGCCGTTGCGGCAATGCCCGCCAACGCATGGGGCCTTGGCCGCCCCTCCGCATCCAATCGAATTACCGTCGGAGTCATCGGCTGGGGCATGATCGGGCCCACCAATACCAAGGCATTCCTGACCTTTGACGATTGCCAGGTGGTCGCCGCCTGCGACATCCACACCGGCCATCTTCAAACCGCCGTCGACACCGTCAACAAGCACTACGGCAACACCGACTGCAAGGCCTATCGCGACTACCGCGAGCTCATGGCGCGCGATGACATCGATGCCGTGATGATTGCCGTGCCCGATCAATCGCACGCCGTGCTGGCCACTTACGCGGCCAACCGAAAGAAGGATATCTATGGCGAGAAGCCGCTCGCCAAAACCATTGCCGAGCAGCAGGCCATCGTCAAAGCCGTGCAGAAGAACAGCATCATCTGGCAGACGGGCTCCTGGCAGCGTTCTCTGCCGACGTTCCACAAGGCCGCGGAGATCGTTCGCAACGGCCTCATCGGCAATGTCGTGCGCGTCGAGGTCGGACTGCCCGGCGCACCTCACGACTTTCCCAACACCGTGCCCGCGCTGCTCGCCAAGCTCTCATCTCTGCCCGGCAAAATCACCAGTCCGAGTGAGATTGTGCCCGGTACGCCCGCATGGGATATCGCCGTCACCCAGCCGCCGCCCGAGCTTGACTATGAGAATTGGATCGGCCCGTCGAAGATGGAACCCTATATAGAGCAGCGCGTCTACCAGAACTGGCGCTGGAACTTGAATACCGGCGGCGGCCAGCTCCTCGACTGGATCGGCCATCATGGCGACATTGCGCACTGGGGCCTCGGCTTCGATCTAACCGGCCCGTCTGAGGTCGACGGCCGCGGCGAGTTTCCGCCCGCCAATGCCGTCTGGAACGCCGCCACCAAATACAAGGTGGAATGCAAGTATCGCAAGGAAGTCACGCATTATCCCGTCGATGTCGGCATCACCATCGCCGGCGGCTATCCGGAGATCGCGATGGGAACCAAATGGATTGGAACCGACGGCTGGGTCTGGGTCGATCGCAGCGGATTCGACGCGTCTAATCCGGACTGGGTCGACGGCGACTCGCTGCCTGAAGATCTGCGCATGATCAAGCTCTACGAGTCGGCCGAGCACCGCCGCAACTTCATCGATTGCGTCAAATCGCGCAAGCCCACCATCGCACCGGTCGAGACCGCGCATCACTCCACGCTTCCCGGCCACCTCGGCCTCATCTCCATGCTTGTCGGCCGCAAACTCCATTGGGATGTGGCGCAAGAGAAGATCCTCAACGACCCCGCCGCCAGCGACCTGATGACGCGCCCCTATCGCGCGCCATTCAAGCTTACCTGAACCGCGCTGCTGTCGCGCATTTCTCGCGGTTCGCCAAAGGTTGTAGCGCCGGTCTCCAGACCGGCTGTCCTGAGGGCCTCCCGGCCCTCGGAGACTTCGCCAGACGTTAGATTCCGGGTCCGCCACGCCGCCTGTGAGAAATGCCGGCTACCGCCCACCCGGCGGCGGCGCCGTCGATTCACGCACAATGAGCCTGGTTGAAACCAGAAACTCGCGCTGCAACTTTGGATTGCCGGGGTCTTCGGCCTGCTGGCGCAGCGCCTCGAAGGCGGCCCGCGCCAGTTCGGAGCGGGACATCCTGATGGTGGTGAGCGGGGGCAGTGTAAAGGCGGCAAAGTCGATGTCGTCCAACCCGATCACTGAAAGATCTTGAGGCACGCGCAGCCCCTCCATGTAGGCCGCGCGAAGCACGCCGATGGCCGTCATATCGTTGGAGCAGAGAATGGCCGTGGGCCGTGCCGTGAGCGCGAACAGCTTTCCAAAACCGGTCACGCCGCCCTTCAGCGTGTGATCGCACTCAACAATCCACTTCTTCTGGATCGCCAGTCCCGCATCTTGCATCGCAGTGCGAAAGTCGTTCTCGCGAGTGATGGCCGAGTGCAGCTTGCGCGGACCGGCCAGGAATGCGATCTTTTCGTGCCCCAGTTCCACAAGATGATTCACCGCCGCCGCGATCCCGGTCGTGTAGTCGAGCAGGATGGTGCTGGCCTTGGGAGCATCGAGCTTGAACTCGGCCAGCACCATGGGAATATCGTTGTGCACCAGGCGATCCAGCAGCGGCTCTTCCTGGCCGAACGTCATCACCGCCACGCCTTCCACCTTGCGCTCCAGCATGCGCCGCACGCAATTGGTTAAAACCGCGGCATTGCTGTTCGAAGAGCTGACCAGAATCTCGTATCCATGAGCCACCGCGACCTCTTCAAAGCTCTGGATCAGCTCCGGAAAGAAGGGATTCGTGATGTTTTCCACAATGATGCCGAGAATGCGGCTGCGTCCTGAAACCAGGCTGCGCGCATGGGTGTTGGGAAAATAATTCAGATGCTCAATTGCCTGCCAGACGCGCTTGCTCAGCCGATCGCTCACGGCTGGAGAGCCGTTGATGGTTCTCGACACAGTTGCAATCGAGACCTTTGCGAGCGCCGCAACGGTGCGAATGTCGGGAGCCTTGGCGGCTGCTTTACGCCTTCCTCTTCGAACCACGAGCGGGCCCTCATACAATTGAAACTAGTTAGAGCATTTTCGAATCAAGTGTTGAGGATACGCTGGGTGCCCCATCCATGAATTGTCTTTCTGATTCATGGGCGGGAGGCCACAGATTCCAATCGTTCTGTAAAGAGTTACACCGAAAATGCTTTAGTACGCAATGTTACAGCATTGGATGCGTGCTTGCAGAAGTTATGCGCTCGATTTGCCGAACTAACTCTCCTCGGCAATCAGCAGGCGCAGATCGCGCAGGTTGTGGCCGGTCGGACCAGTCACCACCGAGTCACCGAGAGCTGTGAACATGGGACACGCATCGAAGGCCGCCAGCGACGATTTCAGGTGGAATCCGAACGCATGGGCGCGCGTCACCGTGGTGGGGTCCGCAACCGCGCCGGCCGCCTTGGTGTTGCCGTCAATCCCGTCGGAACCTGCGCTGAGCACGGTCAGCCGTTCGCCCGGATGGCCCTCCAATTCCAGCGCGCAAGCCATCACAAACTGCTGGTTGCGCCCCCCCGCGCCGGGCGGGCGGTTGATGGTCACCGTTACTTCGCCCACTGAGATCAGGCACAGCCTCGGGTGAATGGCGCGCAGCGCATGAAAACGCTCCAGCAGGTAGCGGGCTGCGTCCGCATAGTCCCAGTCGTCGCAACTGTTATCCACCGCCGCATAGAACCCGGCCTTCTCGGCCAATGCGCGCGCGTTCTCCACCAGGTCGTGGCTTGAGACCAGAATCTCGAAGACTGAATCGCGGAACGCCTCATCCTCGCCTGACATTGAAGCGGCAGAGGTCACGCGGCGAGCCTGAGCTGCATCGGACCACGGCATGCGGGGAAGAAAGGCCGGACGCGAGACCTTGTTTCCCGGCGACTCGGGAAGATCCGCGCGCTCGAAGAACGCACGGATCGAAGGTGGCAGTTTGGGACCTAGCTCATACTTGGCCAGCAGCGCACGCACGTCGGCAACCGTCGAGTGATCCGGCGAAGTGGGGCCCGAAGACAGAGCATCCAGCGAGCGCAGCGGAACATCCGGCACCAGCAGTGAAACCTTCGCAGCCTCCGGCGCAGCCATGGCTAGCCGCCCGCCTTTAACCGCCGAGAAGTGCTTGCGCAGCGTATTGACTTCGCCGATCGGGGCGCCCGACTCCAGGAGCAGCCGATGAAAGGCGACGGTGTCGTCGAGCGTGATCTGCGCATCCAGCGGCAGGTCGAACATGGCCGATCCGCCGCCGGAGATGAGAAAGAAGATCAACGTGTCCTTCTTGGCCCGCTTGAGCATCGCCAGCGCCGCGCGCGCCGCTGCAAACGACTCCTCGTTGGGCACCGGATGCCCACCCTCGAAGTAGCGAAAACGCCAGTTGCGGTGTTTCGGCAACTGGTTGGAACAGCAGATGCCGCGCAGTCCTTTGCGTCGCTTCATACGCTCCAGCAGCGTATCCAGCATGGGCCCAGCTACTTTGCCCAGCGCAATAACGAAGATGCGCTTGTAGCAGCCGAGATTGATGGCCGCCGGCCCGCTGCCATCGGGCAACAGCCGGTGCAGCGTATTCCCCTCGAAGCGCATTCGCCGGTCAAAGGCCGTGGGGATATTGCAAGCTTCCAGGGCGCCGGTAAAGATCGTTGTGGCCGTCGCATGCAGGGATTCCAGAGCGGCTTCGCTTACCGGGGTCATAACAGTTGCTCCTTAAGCCAACCGGACAGCGCGTGCTGCACGGTCGCCGCTCGGCTCAAGCTGTCCAAGTCCCTGGTTGGTTGGGCGGGTGCGATTGTCGTGGTCATTCCACTCCTCATTCTACGCTCTGCGGGATGCCTTTTTCATCCATTCCTCGTGCCTCGCGCAGGGAGTTTCCCGAATCGTTACCGGCTCCAAAAGGCTCGATTCCGGCTGAAATCGAAGGCAACAAACGCCTTGTACGATATCCTTGCAACATCATGAACGATCGTCTTGTTCTCGGCCCTATTGATCCCATCGAATTTACCCGCCAGTTGTGCGAAATTCAGTCCACCACCTACCACGAAGGTGCGGTGGGAGATTTCCTGGCTGATTTTCTTGGCCTGCGTGGATGGGAAGTCGAGAAGACCTCTGTGGCGCAGCCGGCTGAGAACCCTGACGGGGGACCGCGCTGGAATGTCTACGCCGGCATCGCCGGCCAGACTCCGGACCTGGTCTTTTCCACGCACATGGACACCGTGCCGCCCTACATCCCCTTCAGCCAGGATGCAGACTTCATGTACGGCCGCGGTGTCTCCGACGCCAAGGGCATCATTGCCGCCCAGGTAGCCGCCGCCGAGACTCTCCGAGCACAGGGATTTCGCGTTGCATTGCTGTTTGTCTCCGGTGAAGAGCGCGACTCCGCCGGAGCCAAGGCCGCCAACCTCACTCCCAAAGGCAGCCGATTCCTAATCGATGGCGAGCCCACCGATAACTGTCTTGCTCTTGCCTCCAAAGGGGCATTGCGCGCCGCGTTCAAGGCCACCGGCAAGATGTGCCACTCCGCCTATCCCGAGCTAGGCGAAAGCGCCGTGCATAAGTTAGTTGAAGTTATGGCCAGGCTGCTCGCTCTGCCGTTGCCGGTGCTTGAAGATATCGGCCCCAGCACGCTAAACATAGGCCAGATCCACGGCGGCCACGCGCCCAACGTGGTTGCCGATCAGGCCGAGGCCCAGGTGCTGGTTCGCACTGTCACTCCTTCCGCTCAGGTGCGCGCTCAACTCGTCGAAGCCGCGGGCAATCTGGCCGAGGTGGAGTTCACCCTCGACAGCCCCTTCATCCGCATGAAGGCCATTGAAGGCCTGCCCACCATGATCGCCAAGTTCGCCACCGACATTCCCCATCTGAGTAACTGGGGCGAGCCGCTGCTGCTCGGGCCCGGCTCCATCCACGTGGCTCACACACCCTTCGAGAAACTCGCCAAAAAGGAGTTGCTTGAAGCCGTCGAGTTATACATCAAAGTCGCCAAACAACTGCTTGGCTGACGCGCCGAAAATCTATATACACGCCTGTAACTCCGCTCTGCTATTCTTCCGCTGCGGTCTTCCCAACCGAATCCCACGCACGAGGTCGACATGACAACTCAAACTAATGCTCCTGTAACTCCGGAGCGCATCTATCAACTTGCCTTCGCCTACGCTCCGCCGCTGGTTCTTGAAGCGGCCATCAAGCACCGCGTCTTCGATGTGCTCGACAGCGGTCCAAAATCCCTCCAGGAAGTCAGCGAGGCGACCGGCGCTTCAGAGCGCGGGTTGGCCTCGATCATGAATGTCTTAGTCGGTCTGGAGTTCCTGGCCAAGGATGCGCACGGAGGTTACAGCCTAACTCCCGAGAGCGCCGCGTTTCTGGTCAGCACCAAGCCCGGCTTCCAGGGCGGACTCATCCGCCACACCAGCGAGCATCTGCTTCCGCGCTGGCTTCATCTCAACGACATTGTCGCCACCGGCCGTCCCGTTGCGCCGGTCAATCTGCAGGGACCGGGCAGCGAATTCTTCGCGCAGTTTGTCAACGACATCCTGCCCATGAGCTACCACGTCGCTCAGGAGTTGGCCGCGCACCTCAATCTCAGCGCGGCCGCCGCCCCGGTCAGCGTCCTCGATCTGGCTGCGGGATCGGGTGTCTGGGGCATTGCCCTAGCGCAAAGTTCAAGTCACGTGCGCGTCACCGCGGTCGACTGGCATGGAGTGATTCCCGTTACCCGCAGCACCGTCGCCCGGTTTGGCGTGGCCGATCGCTTCACCTTCTCTGAAGGCGATCTTCTTCAAGCCGACTACGGCAGCGGCCACAACATCGCAACGCTCGGCCACATTCTGCACAGCGAAGGCATGGTGCGCGGCAAAGCTCTGCTCGCCAGAGCCTTCCACGCGCTCGCTCCCGGTGGAACCATTGCCATCGCCGAGTTCCTGGTCAACGCCGATCGAACCGGACCGCTGGGCGGCCTCATCTTCGGCGTCAACATGCTTGTCAATACCGATTGCGGAGATACATTCTCCTTTGAAGAAATCGACGCATGGCTGCGCGAGGCCGGCTTCGCCGATCCGCGCACCGTCAACACCCACGGCCCGTCTCCGCTCATCCTGGCAACCAAGCCATAGCCGCACTGCATCGTCGATTGCGCCCTCCACTTCCTCGGTCCGGCCTTATATTATGGGGAATTGGAGGGCAAAAATCATCATGACTTCATCCATCTATGACATCCCCGTCAAGAAAATCACCGGCGAAGACGCATCCCTCGCCGAGTTCAAAGGCAAGGTTTTGCTGGTCGTCAACGTCGCCTCAAAATGCGGTTTGACGCCGCAGTACGAGGGCCTGGAAAAGGTCTACGAGCAATACAAAGGTCAGGGACTGGTCATCGCCGGCTTCCCCGCCAACGACTTCAAGGCCCAGGAGCCCGGTACCAACGAGGAGATTCAATCCTTCTGCAAATTGAACTACGGCGTGCAGTTTCCGCTGTTCGATAAGATCACCGTCGTCGGCGACCGGAAGCATCCGCTCTATGCGGCTTTGATTGCGGCACGGCCCAAGGCTGTCAGTCTCTCCGTTGTGCCGTTCCGCGAAAAGCTCAAGGGCTACGGCATCGAATCCAATCCCGACCCCGAAATACTTTGGAACTTCGAGAAATTTCTCGTCAGCCGTTCCGGCGAAGTGGTGGAGCGGTTCGCACCCGACACCCAGCCCGATGCGCCCGAGTTAGTCGCGGCCATCAAGGCGGAGCTGGCAAAGCATTAGATCCTATCCGTAAATTAACTCTCGTTGTAGCGCCGGTCTCCAGACCGGCTGTCCTGGCGGCGTCCACGCCGCCAGCAGCGATGTGCGGGTCAGGAGACCCTCACGACAGCCGGCCTGGAGACCGGCGCTACCTATTTACGAACAGGAACAGGCTCTTAATCGTACCGGGCATCCACAATCCACGACGCGCCCCGCGCTCAACCATTTATCCTCAACCCATGCACGAGGACGATTCGCAAACGCCCGCCGACACCAACCAGCTGGAACACGCAGCCTCGTCCTACCTGCGCTCGGCCCGGCATCAACCTGTCCAGTGGCATGCGTGGGGCGAAGAGGCTTTCGCTCTCGCACAATCCGAAGACAAGCCCATCCTGCTCGACATCGGCGCAGTCTGGTGCCACTGGTGTCACGTCATGGACCGTGAGTCTTACGAGAACCCGTTGATCGCTGCGCTCATCAACCAGCTTTACATCGCCGTCAAGGTCGATCGCGACGAGCGGCCCGACGTGGATGCGCGCTACCAGGCCGCGGTCTCAGCCATCAGCGGACAGGGCGGCTGGCCGTTGACCGCGTTCCTCACTTCCGATGGCCGGCCCTACTTTGGCGGAACCTATTTTCCTCCCGCCGACCGCTATGGGCGTCCCGGTTTCGGCCGCGTGCTTGAAACCATGGCTCAGGTCTGGCGCGACCGCCGCAACGAGGCGCTCGAGTCGGCCGCAAGCGTTATGGCCGCCATCGAGCACAATGAGTCTTTCTCCGGCCGCGACGGCGAGCTGTCCCTCGCGCTCGTCGATAAGATTGCCGCTTCCGCCCTCAAACAGTTCGACCCGCGCAATGGCGGCTTCGGCTCGCAGCCCAAGTTTCCTCATCCCTCGGTGCTTGACCTGCTGCTTGAAGTGGCCATGAACCGTGACCCGCAAAAGCCTGAAGCTGCCGAGGCGCGCACCGCATTCATTACGACTCTTGAAAAAATGGCGCGCGGCGGCGTCTACGACCAATTGGCTGGAGGCTTTCACCGCTACAGCGTCGACGAGCGCTGGGTGGTTCCGCACTTCGAGAAGATGCTCTACGACAACTCCGAGCTGCTGCGCAACTACGTGCACGGCTTCCAGAGTTTTGTGCGCGAAGACTTTCTCCAGACTGCTCGCGAGATCGTCGCCTGGCTCGACTCCACCATGACAGATCGCCAGCGAGGCGGCTTTTATGCCTCGCAGGACGCCGACATAAACCTCGACGACGATGGTGACTACTTTACTTGGACACTCGACGAGGCGCGCGCCGTCCTCACTCCTGAGGAAATGGACTTTGCCGCCAGCTACTGGGACATCGGCGAGCTCGGCGACATGCACCACAACCCGGCCAAGAATGTTCTCTACGTGAATTGGACGCTCGAAGAAAAGGCCGAAAACGCAGGCGATCTAGCCAAAGACTTTGATTGGGGCGCTCTGCGTGCCCTTCGCGATTCGGCCCGCAGCAAGTTGCTTGCCGCCCGCAATGCGCGGCCCACGCCCTTCATCGACCGCACCCTCTACACCGGCTGGAATGCGATGGCCATCACGGCCTACCTTGAGACGGCGCGTGTGCTGCGCATGGATTCTGCCCAGGAGTTTGCGCTTCATACACTCGACCGCCTGCTCAACGAGGCGTGGGACGGAGCCTCGGCGCTGAGCCACGTTATCGCCTATGGCGATGAGTCGCTCGCCGATGCGCAGCCCGGGCAGAAGGTCCCCGGCACGCTCGACGATTACGCCTTCACCGTGCATGCCTGCATCGACGGATGGATTGCCACCGGGAACATGAACCTTTACCTGGCAGCCGTCAAGCTCGCCGACGCCATGATCGCCAGCTTCTACGACCACGCCGCCGGCGCGTTCTTCGATGCCGCCGCACCGGAGCAGGGAACTGTTCCGCTCGGCGCGTTGGGCGCCCGCCGCAAGCCGCTGCAAGACACGCCCACTCCCGCAGGCAATCCCACTGCCGCCGCAGCCCTCTTGCGCCTTGAGGTCCTCAGCGGGCGCCAGCAGTATCGCGACATCGCTGAAGAAACGCTCGCATCTTTCGCCGGTATCGTCGAGCACTTTGGACTCTACGCCGGAAGCTATGCCCTGGCGCTTGAGAGGCTGGTGCTGCCGCCCGTGCAAGTTGTCATCGTTGGTTCAGGCCCTGAGGCCGCGCGCCTTGAGGCTGTGGCCATGGCACGATTCCGAGTCAGCAAATCGGTCTTGCGCATCGATCCTGAGCGGCTTGTTCCCGGCGGCCTGCCCGAAGCTCTTGCCGAAATGCTGCTCAACGTCCCGCCCCCGCCCGGCGCCGCTGTATGGGCGCGAGTCTGCCTCGGCCACACCTGCTTTCCGCCCATCACCGACGCCGAGTCCCTGCTCGAAGCCCTCGAACGCGCTCTCTAAATGGGTAGCGCCGACAAATAGACAGCGCCGACAAATAGATAGCGCCGACAAACAGGCAGCGCCGACAAATAGGTAGCGCCGACCTCCAGGTCGGCTGTACTGGCGGCGTCCACGCCGCCAGCTCCGATGTCCCGGTCAGCAGACCCGCAAGACAGCCAGTCTGGAGGGCGGAGCCTGATTCCTCGGCTATGGCTCCCGGGTAATCGACTATCCCGTCGCGGCGATCAGGCTCCGGCGTCCAGCGCTGGTGGCTTGGCGCCCTTGATCAACAGCCACAGCATGATCGCCATTTCTCCGAGGAAGGCTGGCTGCGAAATCGCAAACACCCTGTCCTGATATTGCGGCCACAACACGCCGGCAAGGCTCAAAGCAATGTAGGCGAAGCCGCCAAGTGCCAGCCACACACCCAGAAACCGCGGCAGGAAGCGCGATCGGTAAACAAGCACAGCTAACGGCATGAGCCATACTCCCCAAAGAGTCTCGGCGGCAGTGTTTTGATAGTCCCGCAGCTTGAGAAACAGCATGGCCAGCGCATCCTGTTGAGGGATGGCGAATACGGACAAGAAATCGGCGCGGTGAACCACCATGAGGACGCCAAAATCGTCTACCACGCCAACGAAGTAGATGAGGGCCGGCATCACGCCTCCGAATATGACCACCAAGACAGAGAGGTTCCGGTCCACTCCCGCGAACAACCGGTAAAAGGCGAGCGTGAGCAGGACCAGGATGACCGCGCCAACCAGTTCGCTCGCTATGCCCAGGCGGAAAAGCAGCTCGTGAGAGGCGATGTTGACGACCGTTGCGGACGCGTTGCCGCTTACGAACAGTTTGCTAGGAATGTAAATGAGGCGCAGAGGGCCAAGGATGACAAGGAACAGATACAAGAATCCGGCAACTCTCCCTGGGTTGTGGCTTGGGCGCATGTTCGCTTCCTTGTTGTACGGATCCTGGTCTAAGCGCGAGAGGGATACGACGAGGGTTGTCAAAATGTTCCCTCTACTCTCCCGTAAACGGATTGGTTTCCTTCGGCTTCAGCGTAGTTGGGTCACGGGCCGGGGTCGGCTCTTCTTCCGCTGTTGGAATTGCCGCCGCGCTGTGAGTCCCCAAGCCTTGCTCCGAAAATGAATTGAATATCCGATTGGGATCGCCCGGAAGCATGTGATTCTCTTCCAGGGCCAATCGCACCCGGCGTTGAAACTCGCGCATCGGGCCATACTGCTTCATGGCCTTGGTCTTGAAGACCACCGGAAAAATAAGCTGCGAACCCTTCATCGAGTCCACGCCTAAAATCTGCGGATCGGCGACAAAGACATCGCGGAAGTCCTCGCTGTTGCGGACGTCCATGGCGATGCCCCTCAACAGGGACAGCACCTTATCCGGGTTTGCCGAAAAGTCCACGCTCACATTCATTGTTGCCACCGAGTAATCGATGCTCAGGTTGGCCACCGTTGTAATCTGCGAGTTGGGGATGATGTAAAGAGTTCCGTCCGCGTCGCGAACCGTGGTCTTGCGCAGCGTCATCGATTCCACGATTCCAGACAACCCCGCCAGCCGCACCGTGTCCCCCACATCGAACTGGTCCTCAAGCAGGATCGTCATGCCGTTGAGCATATCCTTTACCAGGCTTTGCGCGGCCAGCCCGACGGCCACGCCTGCAACCCCGGCGGAGGCCAGCAGAGGCGCAAGATTGACCCCGAACGCCGCCAAAACCTGCAGCGTGGCAATGCCGCCGATGGTCGCCAGTCCCGTGGCGCGAAGCACGCCGGCCAGGGTCCTCACCTGTGACATGCGCGTCTGCCCCGCCGCGTGCTGTTCGGCGATGTGAATCATTCTCGATGTCAACATTCGAAGTAACCGAATGAGAACAAAGGCGATAGCCGCCACAACCAGCAGGTGCGGAAGTTTGGCGTGCACAAATTCCTGGGCGTCGACAATCCACTCGTCCAGAACCTTGCCCAGAAACCGCTCCTCGGCAAAGATGCCTGTCCTTGCCGCAAGTAAAAAAGGGTGCATCACAAACTCCTGTTTCTAGACTAGACTGTCCGCAGGCCAAATTGGACGCCCGCTTCCCGCGGCTCGCCTTGAAACCCGAAAGAAACAAACAGAATCGAAGCAGAACAGGCAGGAGGTTCCCATGCAGTTTAGAAAGAATCGGATTTGCCAAAGCATGCGCCAGGGCGTGCGGTCGGACCGGCAGCACTGGCGGTTTAATTACGGATGGATTTTCGCCTCCATCTTCGCATTGGCAGCTCTCAATTGCGCCCTTCGCTCCAGCGCGCAGACCACCACACCCCCGATGAATTTTCCCCCGAAAGGCGAGGGCGCGCCAGGTCCTGGTGAAATGTACCCGCCCATTGAAACCGCGCCGCCCGATAAGAACGCCCAGCTTCGCATGCATGAAGAGAACATGAACGCAAAACCGGCGAACTTTGCAGCCGCCAACGCGGAGCGCAAGAAACAAATCGCCGAGGACAGTGCAAAGCTCCTAAAGCTGGCCACCGACCTGAAAACCGAAGTCGAAAAGACCAGCAAAGACACGCTCTCGCTCACCGTGATCCGCAAAGCGGACGAAATTGAGCGCCTCGCCCACGACGTCAAAGAGAAAATGAAACTCACCGTAGGTGGCGGCGGTTAAGGAGGCGTCCCATGAACTTCGTCATCGATTCAGGTTGCGAACTGCCGCGCACCGGCCCTAATCCTGTTCACCGTCTCCTGACGGTTCGATGGGTGCTCGTCGCGGTTTGCGCTGTAATTTTCGCCTCCATCCCGGTGAATGCTCAATCCCAAAACACAACCCCTTCGCCCCCGGGCGGCGCCTTGCGCATGGACAAGGCGGACGACCCGACCCCCATCAATCAGCCGCCCGATGCCATCGCCCAAATGCAGATGCAGGACCAAAAGGGCAAACAGCAGAACTTCGCCCAGGCCAACACGGAACGTAAAAAGCAGATTGCCGATGACAGCGCCAAACTGCTCAAACTGGCCACTGACCTAAAGACCGAGGTTGACAAAACCACAAAGGACACGCTCTCCCTTTCCGTGATCCGAAAGGCTGACGAGATTGAACGTCTGGCACACAGCGTGAAAGAGAAGATGAAGCTCACGGCGGGTGCGAACTGACGAGGTTCTTGATCCCGGTCCAGCAGCTTCGCTTTGAGGTAAAACACCATGCTCAAGCTCAACTTGGAATCGCCAGGCCGCATGAGCTACCGGGGTCTCAAGGCTCTGCGCGAGTTGCTCTTCCTTGCGTTGCTGCTCGCTGTGCCAAGCGTCGCGCAGAATGGCTCGCCCCCCATCCCCAGGACCGGAATGCAGCATCCGGCTGACCAGAGCCCGTTCGACGACGACATTGCTCCCGGAGATCCCCGCTGGGGCGAAAAGCAACTGCGCATGCTCAACGCCGAGCGCCAGAAGCAATTGGTCGCCGACACCAACAAGCTGCTCAAACTGGCCCAGCAACTGCATGCGGAAATAGGCAGCACCAACCCGGATTCGCTTAACCCTGACCAGCTTCATAGAATCGGCGAAATCGAAAAACTGGCCCACAGCGTGAAAGACAAGATGAGTACCTCGGTGCGAATAGAACCTGTGTTTCGGGCGCAACCTTCCCGATAATTCGATAGCGCCAAACCGCTCGCTTCCGGGCCAGGAGCGCCAGAGCGATTCCAACGTTGTTGGACCTAGGTCCTGTTCCTGATCTTCGCCGGCTTTTGTGGCGCCGCACTCCAGACCAGCTGTAGTGCGGGCGTCCATGTCCGCACCCAGTTGCGAATCCTAAGAAGTCGATTGGCACACCATCAGAGGAATCGCCCGCGCCGAAATGTCACCGCATTCGCCGCTGTTCGTTTTTGTGAAGGGTTGCTACAATCAGGTTTGGTCTTCCCCGCAATCGGTATTCTTGGAGAATGAAGGGAATGGAACTGGCAGCCCCCAGCGCTCGCGAGCCCCAGTCGACTGCTGTCTCAGGTAGTCTGAGCCCGCAGCGCATGGTCGAAATCTATCGGCTCATGTATCTCTCCCGCCGCGTCGATGACCGCGAGATCCTGCTCAAGCGCCAGCAGAAGATCTACTTCCAGATCTCCGCCGCCGGCCACGAGGCCCTCCAGGTTTCTGCTGCTCTCGCCCTCCGTCCCGGTTACGACTGGTTCTTCCCCTACTATCGCGATCGCGCTCTCTGCCTGGCTCTCGGCGTCACGCCCCATGACATGCTGCTGCAGGCCGTCGGTGCGGCCACCGATCCGGCCAGCGGCGGCCGCCAGATGCCTACCCACTGGAGCAGCCGCCAGCTCCACATCGTCAGCACCTCTTCGTCCACCACCACCCAACTGCTTCACGCCGTCGGCTGCGCTGAAGCCGGCCGCTACTTCAGCCGACATCCCGAAGCCGCCGCTCGGCCCGAACCCATCGGCCCCGCGGAGGACTACCGCGCCTTCCACGATGTCGATTTCCACGGCGACGAACTTGTCTTCACCTCGCTGGGCGACGGGTCAACCTCCCAGGGCGAGTTCTGGGAGGCGCTCAATACCGCCTCCAATCAGAAGCTGCCTGTCATCTTCTGCGTTGAGGACAACGGCTACGCCATCAGCGTTCCGGTCGAGGTCAACACCCCCGGCGGAAACATCTCGAATCTGGTCGCCAACTTCCCCAACTTCTACTTTGCCGAGCTCGACGGTACCGATCCCGAAGCCTGCCTGCACGCCTTTCAGGCTGCCGCCGCCCACTGCCGCGCCGGCCTTGGCCCCGCCTTTGTCCACGGCCACGTGGTTCGCCCCTACTCGCACGCATTCTCCGACGACGACAAGCACTACCGCTCCGCCGCCGAGCGCGAGGCCGACGCCATGCGCGACCCTCTGGCCAAGATGCAGATGCGCCTGCTGCGCGAAGGCATCATGACCGAAGAAGAAATCAATGCGCTCGAGCAGTCCGCCGACCACGTCGCCGCCGAAGCCGCCGACCGCGCCCTTGAAGCTCCTCTGCCCAAGGTCGCCGACATTACCCGCCACATCTACTCCGCCGACCTCGACCCCACCAACGCCGATTTCGCCTCTGAGCAAATTCAAAATCAGACCGAAGGATCGAGTCTCGCCGGAGGCGGCCACGCCGGCAGCGCAAAGGGAAGCGGTCCGCGCACCATGGCCGATCTCATCAACGCCTGCCTCCACGACGAGATGCGCCGCGATCCCCGCATCGTCGTCTATGGCGAAGACGTGGCCGACGCCAGCCGCGCCCACGCTCTCAACGAGGTCGAAGGCAAGGGCGGCGTATTCAAGCTCACCGCCGGCCTCCAGACCGAGTTCGGCTCCGAGCGCGTCTTCAACTCACCGCTCGCCGAGGCCAATATCGTAGGCCGCGCCATAGGCTACGCTGTCCGCGGCATGAAGCCCGTCGCCGAGATTCAATTCTTCGATTACATCTGGCCCGCCATGCACCAAATCCGCAATGAGCTCTCTCTCATGCGCTGGCGCTCCAATGGCGCATGGGCCGCGCCCGTCGTCCTCCGCGTCCCCATCGGCGGCTATCTCACCGGCGGCTCCATCTACCACTCCCAGTCCGGCGAAAGCATCTTCACCCACACGCCCGGCCTGCGCGTAGTCTTCCCCTCCAACGCCCTCGACGCCAACGGTCTCCTCCGCACCGCCATCCGCTGCGACGACCCCGTCCTCTTTCTCGAACACAAGCGCCTCTACCGCGAAACCCACGGCCGCTCCCCCTATCCCGGCCCCGAGTTCGCCATCCCCTTCGGCAAAGCCAAGATCGTGCACCCCGGCTCCCACATCACTATCGTCACCTACGGCGCCCTCGTAATCCGCGCCTTGCAGGCCGCGCAAAAAGCCCACGCACAGGGCATCGACGTAGAAATCCTCGACCTCCGCACCCTCAATCCCTACGACTGGGAGGCCATCGTAACCAGCGTTCGCAAAACCAGCCGTGTCATCGTTGCCCATGAAGACATGCTCAGTTGGGGATACGGCGCAGAGATAGCCGCCCGCATCGGTGACGAGCTCTTCGACTCCCTTGACGCCCCCGTCCGCCGCATCGGCGCCATGGACACCTTCGTCGCCTACCAGCCCATCCTCGAAGACGCCATCCTCCCCCAGCCCGACACCATCCTAAAAGCCATCCTCGACCTAAAAGCCTATTAGTTCGGACCAGCTTTCTGTCCCTCAGCATCGGCTCGTGTCGCCGTCCACCGGCCTGGCCCACCCACGCAGGGACGATGCAGCGTCCGCCAACGCCAACTTGCTAACTCGCTATCCCCGCGTCAGCGGGGGCTAACTCGCCAAGTGCCCGACCCAAGGCATCCGCCGCCACGCCGGTTTTTTATTGCTTGGGCGCCCTGCACAAATGCGGACTCAAAAAAACACTTGACAATCTATAACCATTTGGTTATGAATTAAACATGCAAGCTGTGGCGGACGACGCAATCAAAGCCCATTTCGGCCCAACTCGTCGAAGGATCTTCTCGCCCGCCGCCGGCGCAATGAATAACGAACCGTACCAAGACTTCAATTGATGAGAAGAGGAGGATCACCATGAAAATCAAACTAACCAGCGTGTTTGTCGACGATCAAGAGAAGGCCCTGAAGTTCTACACCGAAGTTCTGGGCTTCCAAAAGAAAATGGATTTCCCCGGTGGCGGGAGTTACAGATGGCTCACCGTTGTCTCCCCAGAAGACCCGGAAGGTGTGCAACTGGTCCTTGAGGCCAGCGAGGGCTACAATCCTGCCGCGAAGAGTTACCAGCAGCAGATTCATGAGCACGGAATACCCGCGGCAAACTTCTTCGTCGATGACGTGCAAAAGGAATACGACCGGCTGAAGCAACACGGCGTCAGGTTCACCAAGGAGCCAACCAAAACTACGGGCTCGACCATCGCGCTGCTTGACGATACCTGCGGAAATCTGATTCAACTAACACACCTCGACTGGTAAGTTGCCCAATATCGTGTCTCTAAAGTTCGCATCACAAATGGACTGTCATCCTGAGCGAAGATTGGCGCGTTCTCTGCGCCAATCGTAGTCGAAGGACCTGCGGTCGGGCTCTCACTTATGCGATGAACTTTGGGGACACCAAGACTCGCCGGCCAGTTTTGAAACATGCTCTGGTAACATCGGCTGATAAGTCGACCGGTAACATGGCCCAAAACTGTGGCGCGGAGGGCTCTCGATGCAAGCCATAACGGACAATGTTTTCAGAGCCCTCGCCGACCCAACCCGTCGCGCCATCTTCGAGCGGCTCGCCCGCGACGGAGAACAGACCGTGCACGCCTTGACTTATCGCGCCGGCGTATCCCAACCGGCCGTCTCCAAGCACCTGGGCGTCCTGAAGCGTGCCAGGTTGGTCCGCTTCAGGCACGAGGGCCGCGAGACGCACTATAGCGCGCAACCGCAGGCTCTAGCCCCACTGGCCGAATGGATGAGCATGTATGGTGCCTTCTGGCGCGACAAATTCGATCGACTCGAAAACCTGCTAAACTCGAAAACCTTTTGAAAGGATGAACCAATGACCGCCACCGTTCCCAAATGCACCCTCGTCATCGAACGCGAGATGCCGCATCCCCCGGAAAAGATCTGGCGCGCGCTCACCGAAAGTTCCCTGATCGACGAGTGGCTCATGAAGAACGACTTCAAGCTTGCCGTCGGCCACAGGTTCCAGTTCCGCGCCACGCCGGTACCCAATTGGAGCGGGGTCATAGACTGTGAAGTCCTGGTTGTCGAACCGAATTCGCGGCTCGCTTATAGCTGGGGCACTTTGCGAATGGGGACCGTCGTAACCTGGACCCTGACGCCCACCCCGGGCGGCACGCATTTTCGCATGGAGCAATCCGGTTTCCCGTCCGAAGATGGACCCAACTACAAGGGTGCAAAATACGGATGGCGCAATTCCATCGATAATCTTGAACGTCTCATCGGAGGAATGAACTGACCATGAAAGCAAAATCCATCTTCTATTGGATAACAACCATACTCGTCGCCTTTTTTATGACAGGCGGTCTCACGCAGATCTGGCAATATCGGGTCAACCCTCACGGCGTCGTGCCCGAGCTCGGCTACCCCATGTACTTCTTCGCCATCCTCGGCGTTTGGAAGGTGCTTGGAGCCATTGCCATACTCGTGCCGCGCTTTCCGCGGCTCAAGGAATGGGCGTACGCCGGCATCTTCTTCGACCTCACCGGCGCGGCTGCGTCGGTTGCCGCGGTCGGCGGTTACGGCGCTTACGCATTTCATGTCATCGCACCGCTCATCATCGCCGGTTTTACCGTGGCATCGTGGGCGCTGCGGCCGCCAAGCCGTACCATCGGCGTGCTGTTTCCGGCTAAAAGCGGCGGAGCAGCCTGAATCACGGCCATGACAACTACTAAATCAAATCCCAAGGTCGATGCCTTTTTCGCCAACCCGAAAAAGTGGCGCGAAGAACTGAAGAAGCTGAGAGCGATTCTTCTCGACTCCGAGCTCAACGAAGAATTGAAGTGGGGCGGACCCTGCTACACGTTTCAGGGAAAGAACGTGGTCATCATCAATGAACTAAAGGAGTCCTGCGCGCTTGCCTTTTTCAAGGGCGCCTTGCTGAAAGATGTCCATGGCGTCCTCACCAGGCCCGGCCAGCATACGCAGTCGGCACGCTGGCTCAAGTTCACCTCTGCACGAGAAATTGCGGAGATGAAATCTGTCTTGAAGGCCTATATTCGCGAAGCCATCGAGGTAGAAAAATCCGGAGTGAAATTGAAGTTAAGAAAGACCTCGGATCTGAAGTTTCCCGAAGAATTGCAAATCGTGCTGGACGAATTCCCCGAATTCAAGGCTGCCTTTGAAGCGTTGACGCCGGGACGCCAACGAGCCTACATCTATCATTTCTCCGCCCCCAAGCAAGCCAAAACCCGCGAGGCAAGGGTTCAAAAATATATGCCCCACATCCTCAAGGGAAAGGGCCTTCTCGACGAGTAGATAGCGAGGTGGCGCATCGTAAGCCTTTGAAAGGCCTGCATTGCAAAACAAGTGGGTGCCCCATCCTTCCGCGCTCTTTGTTAGAAAAAAGTCAAGGATGGGCCGCCCGGCCTCGGTTTACAAATCATGGGAAGGAACCGCGTCTTGCGGGCCTCCGGCGGTTCTGGCGCCTTTAACGGTGCATGAAGCATCAAACCATCTGAAATTTGACGATCACGATCATCTCCGAGGGGACAGGTACGCCGTCTTTCAGTGCAGGCTTGTACCGCCATTTCATTACGGCCTTGACGGCGCTTTCATCTAATCTTGGATCCACGCTCTTCACAACATGCACATTCCGCGGAACGCCTTCAGAGTCTACGATCATCCCAAGGGTACAATCCCCAGAGATTCGGCGCACTCTATCCATGAAGGGGTATTTCGGCGCGATTGCCTTGATCGCGATAGGAGGGATGACGCGGCTGCCATCGTAGGAAAGCAACGTGCCTGGTTCGTCTGGACGCGCAGGAATCGCAATGACACTTCCGGACTTCTGTGTGTTAAAAAGCCGGAAACTGACTTCCGCGGTGAGGTCGAAGGGAACCGGCGTCTTTCCATCTCTGATCGCCGGTTTGAATCTCCATGTCTCTATCGTCTGGACGGCGTTCGCATCCAGGCTCGGCTCGAGGCCATTGACGACGCGCACGTTCCGCGGGATGCCATCGGCATCGACGGTAAAGGAAACGAGGCATCTCCCGCCGATCTTCTTCTCTCGCGCCTCATACGGGTAATCCGGACTGGGTTGGGTAATCACGATTGGAGGGGTGATTTGACCGGCAGCGTTGTCGGAGGGGCTTGTTGTGCCAGAAGCCGGCGAAACGCCGCTGGCCGGAGCTGTATTGGTGGACTGCGCGGGTGCGGCTGTCGGCAAGGTTGGTGGGGCGGATTGCTGAGCAGCGGCGAGGAACGCTGTCGAAAAAGCCAAGACGGCGAGTGCGAATTCGCGGCGCAATGGGTTTCTCATGATGGTTGAGTGAAGTGTAGCACCGACGTTACGCAGGTACCCCACCCCTGACTCGCCAAAGCAGTGTGGGTAGGAACGTAGAACT
>Ga0326727_10003721_pt1 | contig 48021 bp, 30 predicted proteins | sample MB2enrmetagenome_FD_207643 | JGI IMG/M metagenome (GOLD analysis project Ga0326727, IMG submission 207643) | Lab enriched peat soil microbial communities from McLean, Ithaca, NY, United States - MB29MY | ecosystem: Environmental > Terrestrial > Soil > Wetlands > Peat | place: USA: New York... | reverse complement strand
CGGGGCGGAGGGCGCTCCGCAGGTCGGCAAGGTGACGCAGCATTCCGCCAAAGTACAATTTTGTTACCCTCGCATAGAGCCGCTCAAAGCCGGACGTCTTACCCATTTCTATCCGGCGCTTTTCGATCGCATTTGCGATCCGTTGTATCTCGGCGTGGTCAGCAACGAGGCTGTCGTCGCTATCGTGCTTATAAACACCTCTCGTGTTTGATCGGACCAGATCCGCCTTTAGGAGGCGCAAGGCCGGTTTGTCTCTGACGAATCCCAATAAGACGGACTCCAGTCGTGTTGTCCTTGTGTAGTCTTTTTCGTTTGGATACGGCGGCGAGGTGATTACTCCATCAATGGAGTTCGGCTTAACAACGCTATGCAAGCTCCGCGAGTCGGCCTTGTGGACCTGAACTGGAACCTCGGACTTGAACGCCAAACGTGCCAAGTCGTCAGCCATGGCTTCGACATTACCCAGCCACGCGGAAACGACTGGCGCGTCAGCTTTGGTCGGCCCGACGCCGACCTCTGGCCCGAACTCTAAATTGCTGATTTCACCGACGAGTGCTTTGGCAAGGGCCAAGCGCTCGTGCGAATCGAACTTTGGGTCGCCATATTTATCAAGGGTCTTCAACAGTACCAACGACTTATGTAGGGGTAGAGGGCTGATGGAGTCTTTCAGCAAAAGCTTCAGCATATCAGGTGGAAGGCTCTGCAGGTTGTGGCCGTTGGTCCCGCGTTTGCTGAATAAAGGTAGTCCACTCAAATCATCTATACCTTGAGCCTGCAGCTCCGCCAGGGCCAATTCGCCGATTATCTGCGCGTGGCTCCGTAGCCCGATCGGGTCACACCCCCAATCCACCTTCACTCGGCTTGCAAAAGCCATCACCGGATTTGCTTCAATTCCAATGCTCGGGACGCCGCGCTTCTTGCACTCAACCAGGGTAGTCCCAGTTCCGCAGAATGGATCCAACACGCGGTGGTCTGGTCCCAGAGCGAACCGTTCTAAATAGTCCCGTACAAGATGGGGCGGATAAGACAGCACAAACCGGTACCAGTCGTGAGCCGCTCTGTCCCCCGGGCGGAGTTTGTTGTCCTCACGAATGGCCTTCTGTCGGCTTTGCGGGACTGCACCTGCTATGACTTCCGCTCGGTCCACCCTCATGCTACCCTTTCTTTCAATGCTTACCTAACGAAGGTATCCTGAAATGGCAGTTTAATCTCTGGTTGGGATTCGTTACAAGCCCATTTCGCCCTCGAAGTGGTTAGCCACGGTCAACGAGGTGTATTGATGCCCGAATTAGGACAGCACTCAATCTCGACAACTCATCACGAAAACCCTGGAAGTGTGGTATACTGACTTAGCGCTTATTACCGCGGTTGTGTGGTGCGGTTGCTCGGGTCATGTATTTGAGCTGACGTTTTCCGCCTTCGGTTTCTCTCCGTACGTCTTCAGCGCAATCTAAAACAATTCTGGTCACACAGGTTACTGTGCGCGGGTAGCTGTATGCACGCGCGAAACCGTTACCTTCGCCAGAGAAAAGAAGAAAAGATCAATGCAAAGTTTTTCAGAACTCACGATTTCACAATATACAAAGGAGCGCCTGGCCGCAGCGCGATTTACGATCCCGACGCCGGTGCAAGCCGCGGCGATCCCGCAGGCGCTCGCCGGCAAGGACGTCCTTGCTACCGCTCAAACCGGGACCGGCAAGACGCTGGCATTCCTGATTCCGATCGTCGAACACCTGCTGCAAAATGAGGCAGCCGGAATCGCCGCCCTGGTGCTCGTCCCGACCCGCGAACTGGCCATGCAAGTGGCGGAGCAGTACAACGCGCTGCGAGGGAAGCGGCTGGCGCCCGCGGCTCTGGTGGTCGGTGGTTTGCCCGAAGCGGAACAACTCACCGCCCTCCGCAAGGGATCTCGCCTGGTGGTCGCCACTCCCGGCCGATTGGAGGACTATCTCGGCCGCCAACTCATTAATTTTCGCGCCCTGCGGATACTCATCCTCGATGAGGTGGATCGCATGTTGGACATGGGATTTCTTCCCGCCATTCGCCGCATTGTGGCCCCCCTGCCCAAGGATCGCCAGACGATGTGTTTTTCCGCAACGCTGGCAGCCTCAGTGGCGCACCTCGTAAATGACTACCTGCGAAACCCCGTGCGGCTGGCCTTCGGGTCCACGATCAAGCCCTGCGAAAGCGTGCGCGTCCAGGCCTTCGAAGTTGCTCACGATCGCAAACAGGAGGTCCTCGAGCGCTTGCTCGCTCGGGAGACGGGCCGCTGTCTGGTCTTCGCGCGAACCAAGCGAGGAACGGAACGACTGGCCAGGAATCTGATACGCCAAGGATTTGCTGCCGCCATGATTCATGGTGACCGCTCGCAATCGCAACGGACGGCGGCGCTGGCCGGATTCCAGCGAGGGAGCTACCGCATCCTGGTAGCTACCGATTTGGCTTCCCGCGGCATCCATGTGCAAGACATCGCCCACGTCATTAACTACGATATGCCCGCCGATGCGGAGAGCTTTATCCATCGCGCCGGGCGCACCGGACGCGCGGGGGAACGCGGAGTTGCCTCGACCCTCTTCGCGAAAGACCAGCACCCCGATTTGCTTCAGTTGGAGCGCACGCTGGGGGTCCGAATGGAGAGAATGCGAGGGGGCAGCGATTCCTGGGAAAACACAGAGGGAGCTTACGAACCGACGCCAACTTCCCCACGCCATGAGCCGCAAGACGTCAGCGCCATAGACCGCACCGAATCCGCGCCCAGACCTCGATTGGTAAAGCTTCCGGGAGAGGTGCTGCAAGCCCAGATGGAAGGCTAATGAATTGCCGTGACGTAAATGGCGGCGTTATCTCCGCTATTGGTGGGAGCGATGAAGGCGATGGTTTGCTGGGTATCGCCGGTAAGGGAGAGGATGGGCTTTCCCGGTCCGGCCGTGGTGATGGGGAGGAAATCATCGGGCGTCGTGAGCCGGTTCTCCTGCCCGTCACAGTTGCAATAGAGCGCCAGGTCGTTGGGTGCGTCGGCGGGGGCGGCAGCGAAGATCATACTGCCTCGCGGCCCGATGGTGAGGCTCAGGATTCTTCCCACAGGCTTGACGGGCGTGGTGCTGAGAGATTGTTTGGCCCTGACGGGCTTGGTGGGATCGCCGGCCAACAAGGCGGTCTGGATGCTGCCGTTCTCAAGGTAGACCAGCAGCATTTGGACGGGCGCCACGTCCGGTCGCGCCGCCAGCAGTTCTGCCGTTTGGTCGGGGTCCGGTGGAGGTTGCAAATCCTGAAAGGTTTGAATGACGATGGCGCGGAAAAACTGCTCGGTGGCAACTTCGGGGGAAACGCCGCGGCGCAGGAAGGCGGCCTCATCGTGGCCAAAGAAAAAGGGCTCCAGCAGATCCTGGGGGCCAAGCTCCAATCCCGCCGGCAACCGGAGCGCCTGGAGGCCGCGCGGGCTCCACAGGAACAACCCGCTGCCCGCGCCCTTCCCTGACCAGCGCGCTCCGAACAGCACGTTGCCGTCGGAAGTCACGAGCGGAGCCGAGAACTCTTCAAAGTTCGCCCCCGTTTGCCCGGGCGGCGTGTCCAGATTGGTCGCCACTGCCCGGGGCTTCGAGCCTTCCTGGCGCACGACGACCACTTTCGCCACATCAGCTTGGTCGGTCACCAGCGTGGCAGTGAATGCCATCACCCCCGAGTCATTCATGCTGGGGGCGCTGAAGGTATCGTAGGTCGTGCGGGGAAACGGCCCCAGCAGCCCCTGGAAAGCCACCACGGAAAAGCTGACTCCCGCCGAACGCACCACGGCGCGCATCTCCGCGCGCGGACTGCGCAAGCTGGTGAGAAAAATGATCTCCTGATTGCCATTCATCGCGAGACTCAAAAACGGGCCGAAGGCCAGCCCACCGTGCCCGGGAACTTCCGTGCCGGTCGTGAGCAGCAAGCGCGTGTTCAGTTGGGCAAAAACCGGGGCCGCACTGCCGGCCAATGCCACCACCAGCGCGCCCACCGCCAGTCCCTTGCCGCGCCAGACAAACTTCCTTCCCAGCACCTGAGTCAAACCCCGATTCTCCCTTCCCGCTTGCCGTGGCCGCAGCGCCAGGACCCATGACTTCTCTGCGTCCCCCGCGCGGCAATTCTCGTCACCCCTCGAAACCGAAGCAGGCAACCTAGCACCGAGCTTTCCTACGCGTCAAGATGAATTCCGCGCCTGCGCACCCATGGACCAAGCGTCGTGCGGTCCGCACAATTATATGCCAGGCAAATAATCCTGGCCGGGGCTCGAAAAGTTTTATATTCTTGTCTCCGGGCACGCCAGCACGAAAGGGTTCTATGCAGATCTTAAACAAGCGAACTGCTCTCCCGTTCGCCCTCCTGGCCACGGCCTTCATGTCTGCGCTGACAATCCCCACCGGGGCCCGGCCGGTGTTGCGCTCGATCCAATTCACCGACGACTTCACTTCCGGCACGCTCGACCGATGGCAATTCCCCTACCCCGAGGACTGGACGATCGGCACGGAGGGACCGCTGCATTTCCTGCACATGCTGCGCAACCGCGAGCCGCTGGCGCCCCGCCGCCCCGTGCAATTCGCTTTGCTCAAAGGGGTCAACATGGGCAGTTTCACTTTCCAAGCGCGGGTGCGGCGCGAGGGTAAGTCCCTGCTGATGGTTTTTAATTACGTGGACACACTGCATTTCTATTACACGCACCTTTCGGTTGATCCGGGTACCAAGGTGGATGTTCACAACGGAATCTTCATCGTCGACGGCGGGCCGCGCCGCCGCATCGCCGGCATGGAAGCGGCGCCGGTGCTCCCGGATAAGAACTGGCACAAGATTCGACTTCAGCGCGATATCCATTCCGGCTCCGTGGAGGTATTTGTTGACGCGGAGAGGTCCCCGCGCTTTTCGGTCATCGACGACACCTTCAACTGCGGACAAGTGGGTCTGGGATCGTTCGACGAAACCGGTGACTTTGCGGATGTCCGTCTCACTTCTGAAGACGCGGGATGCCGACCCGGCTCCGGCGGAGTGCTTCGTCCGGCCAGCGCGAAGTGAAGCAGCACGGCCAGGCCCTTCACGCTGGCACAAATCTTATCGAGGAGTTGCCATGAGCAAAGACTTTTCGCGACGCAAGTTTCTGGGAAGCCTCGCCGCCGGGGGCGCAGCCAGCGCCCATCTCCCCTGGCTCACGAATCTGACCTCGGCCACAGAAGGAGGCTTGCCGCACCGCACGCTGGGCCGCACCGGCGCCAAGGTTTCCATTCTGGCCTTTGGCTGCGGCAGCCGCTTCTTGATGTACGAGGACGAGGACAAAGCGTTGGCGGTGCTGAATCACGCCATTGACCTGGGCATCGACTACATCGACACAGCCTTTGCCTATGGCGACGGCAAGAGCGAGACCCGCGTGGGCAAGGTCATGGCCACTCGCCGCAAGGAAGTGTGGCTGGCCACCAAGATCATGGACCGCACGCGCGATGCCTTTATGCAACGGCTGGAAGGGTGCTTGCAGCGGTTGCAGACCGACCACGTGGATCTTCTGCACATCCACAGTCTCGGAAGGGCCGACATGCTGGCCAAGCTCGAAGCTCCCGACGGCGCGCTGAAGGGCCTGCTGGAAGCGAAAGACCAGAAGATGGCGCGCTTCATCGGCATGACCAGCCACACCGACGGCACGGTCATGGCGCAGGCCATTGAGCGGCATCCGCTGGACTGCGTGCAGATGGCGCTGAATCCTTCCGGCAACGGCAGTTTTGAAAAGACCGCCCTGGTGGCAGCCAACCAGAAGAAGCTGGGCGTGATCGCCATGAAGGTCTTCGGCCAGGAAAACCTGATCGGCCAGGAACCCGGCAAGACCGATCCCACTTCCCTTTTGCGTTTCGCCTTGAGCTTGCCCGTCACCACCGCCGTGTCGGGCATGCCCCAGGTGGAAATGCTCGAGCACAACGTCGCGTTGGGTCGTACCTTCTCGCCTTTCAGCGCCGCCGAGATGGAACGCCTGCGGCAGGAACTCTCCGTCTCGCGCGCCATGATGGAAAAGAAGCTGGTTGGGCACGTCGACGGGCCCACCGATCATCCCGAAATGTTTTGGGTGTAGGCGGCCAAGCATAAACCTGAGTCCGGATTTCCCACCCGCGGGAGATCGGCTCATCGGTTCATCGGCTCATCGGACCATCAGCCCATCGGGTCATCGGTTCATCGGCTCATCGGTTCATTGGATCATCAGTTCATCGGCTCATCGGGTGATTGAGTGATTTGCGAAGTGAGATTTGCGATCTGAGATTTGCGATTTTTGAAGTCCGCAAATTGATTCATCTCCTCACCTGACCCTGCCGATAACCGAAGTGGGGGAGTGTGTCACGCGGGGGCCAGGGCGTCGGCACCGCGGCCTGTGGCCGCAACCCATCATGTTTTCCGGGCACGCCCTGGCGTGCCCCGGACGTAGCGGCGGGTTTACCCCGCCACAGGGCGGCGTACCGCCGCCCCGGGGCGATGAACGCAGTGCGGCAGAGCCGCAAACAACGCGTCTCGCAGGGGCACCCCTCGTGGGTGCCCTTGTGGAGGGCACCCACGAGGGGTGCCCCTACGTCTTTCGCCCCTTGCCTTTTGACTTTCTCTTTCGTCTCCGCCGCTCGGCTATGAAAATGCAAGTGCCCAAGGCACCTTGGACTGCGGCGGTCTGGCGCCGCCTTTGACATCGTGCTTGGACTGTGTCGTCCAGCCGCCTTGGTCATCGTCCTCGCCGTTATTTCAAGGCGGCGTCGAGCCGCCGCAGTCCAAGGCGCTTCGCGCATTTTCATGTACAGCGATCGTACCGCAGACCTCCGCTTTTGAGGTCCGCGGTTCTTACTGCGCAATTTGAGTGGATCTAGCTTGACGAGAAAAGCACGGCGTAGCTGCAAGTCCGGGCCTCCCGGCCCCGGCAATTCGATTCATCATTACTGACTCCTGGTTCCTGAATTCTGACTCCTGCATTATGAGGAGTGTCGGGGGACCGACGAGGGGGTCGGACCGCAGACTTGGTTGCTCGTCACTCGTCACCCGCCACTTGTCACTGCCTTACATGTCGGGGGACCTACGAGGGGGCAGGAAGAGTAGGCGCCCCCAAGGGGGTGTTGCTAGGTCCTAAAACCTAGCTCCCAAATCCTGGCTTTGCCTTGCTCCTCACTCGTCACTCTTCACTCGTCACTTCTCACTCCCTGAGGACGCTCCGCTTGGGTATCCGCAAAGGACGTTTATGGTTCCAAATCTTGCGCAGTACCCGCTTCGCACAGTTTCCAAATGCGCGATCCTGGCGGAATCATTAGGCGAAGGTGGTTGTATGCTTTGGACGGCAACTCCCGATCAGGCGACAATCGTCAATAGAATCTGCCGCCAAGCTCTTACAAAGTGGTAAACTACCGCCCGTTAGTCCTGCTTTTCATACTAAGGAAAGAGCGCGTAGAGTGACCCCATGAAGCAGGTTGTGATTGAAAACCCCGTTCTCAACTCCCCTTTTGAAGTCCCCGAGCGGCACTTCAAGTTTGACGACGAAGGCATCACCAACGAGATCGTCGAAGCCCGCCGCGGCAGCGCTTATTTCATTCCCATCGCCAAACCGAAGATGAAGGGCAAGCAACTTCGGTTTGACACGGAATGGACCGAAGAGCGAATCCGGCCCAATGAGGACATCAACAGGATTCGTGCCAAGGTGGACCAGTGGCGGCAAGGGAAGCATGTCGGAATTACCAAAACCAGCCGAATGCTGCTGGACTACTGGACCAATCCAGAGCGTGAGAAGAAGCTCTTTTTTTGCCAGATTGAGGCGGTCGAGACCGCAATCTACATTACGGAAGTGGCGGGAAAGTACGGCGACGCATGGATTGAAAACACTTTGCGCCATGCGAATGAGGACGCCAACCCGCTTCTATTTCGAATGGCCTTCAAAATGGCCACCGGCAGCGGCAAGACCGTGGTCATGGCAATGCTGATTGCGTGGCAGGCGCTCAACAAGCTGGCCAACCCCCAGGATGGCAGATTCTCCGACGCCTTCTTAATTGTGACCCCCGGCATCACCATCCGCGACCGTTTGCGCGTTCTGCTGCCCAATGACCCGCAGAACTATTATCGCGAGCGGGATATTCTTCCCAGCGAACTAATGCAGGAACTGGAGAAGGCAAAAATCATCATCACCAACTATCACAGTTTCCTGCTGCGCGAGCACACCCAAGCGGCCAGACTCACCAAACAGATCATCACCCAGGGCAAGAAGGAAGAGAGCCCGTTCAAAGAGACCCCCGACCAGATGGTCCGCCGCGCCTGCCGCGAGCTGGGAAACAAGAAGAACATCGTCGTGCTGAACGATGAGGCGCACCACTGCTACCGCCGCCGTGCGGGGGCAGACGAGGAAGAAAAGCTCAAAGGTGAGGACCGAAGGGAAGCTGAAAAGCGCGAAGAAGCCGCCCGAGTTTGGATCTCAGGGTTGGAGGCGGTAAAGGCCAAAATCGGCATCAAGGCTGTCTACGACCTATCGGCCACCCCATTCTTCTTGCGAGGCTCCGGGTACGACGAGGGCAAGCTCTTTCCTTGGGTGGTTTCGGACTTCTCTCTGATTGACGCCATAGAAAGCGGCATTGTGAAGGTTCCCCGCGTTCCCGTCGCCGATGACGCCATGCAAACCGGCCAGCCGACCTACCGCGACCTCTGGCAACGCATTCGCGAAAACCTGCCCAGGAAGGGACGCGGAACAGAAACCCTCACCTCCGAGCCCAAACTGCCGAAAGAATTGCAAGGAGCCTTGCACAGCCTCTATGGAAATTACGAGAAGTATTACCGCCGATGGCAGGAGGACAAGAAAGCGCAGGCTGAGGGGCAGACCCCACCTGTTTTCATCGTAGTCTGCAACAACACGAATGTTTCGAAGATGGTGTATGACTATGTGGCCGGTTGGGAAAAGCCCCTTCCGGACGGGAGCACAGTCAAGGTACCCGGTGAACTGCCTATTTTTTCCAACGTGGAAGACGGTCAGTGGCGAAGCCGCCCGAATACCGTCCTGATTGACAGCGAGCAACTGGAAAGCGATGGGGCCATGACCGCCGAGTTCAAGAAGATCGCCGCCATCGAAATCGAGGAATTCAAGGCGGACTATCGCCGCCGTTTTCCGGGCCGCGACACGGAGGAACTCACCGATGAGGACTTGCTTCGCGAGGTGATGAATACGGTCGGGAAACCTGGCAAGCTGGGCGAGCACGTCAAGTGCGTGGTGAGTGTCTCCATGCTCACGGAAGGCTGGGACGCCAACACCGTAACCCACATTCTCGGAGTCCGCGCCTTTGGCACCCAATTGCTTTGCGAACAGGTGGTGGGCCGAGGCTTGCGGCGCATGGGCTATGCCACCGAGAAGCAAACAATCAAGGTGAACGGCAAGCAAGTGGAATTCGAAGGCTATCCCACCCAATACGCCGAGGTATACGGGGTGCCTTTTTCTTTCATCCCCGCCGCTGGATCAGCCAAGGAGCCCAAGCCCGGCCCGGCCCCCAAGCGCGTCCGAGCCTTGGAGGAGCGGGCCGCGTGCGAGATTACTTTTCCTCGCCTGACAGGATATCGCTTCGAATTCACGGAAGAGCGTCTGGCAGCGGCTTTTTCCGAAAAATCAAAATTGCCGCTTTCCACTGCCGACGTGCCTACGAAAACGGAGAACGCGCCGATTGTGGGCGAGGGGAGCATTCACACCCTGGACGACCTTAAGAAGCATCGCCCACAGGAAGTGGCCTTCCGGTTGGCAAAAGTGCTGCTCGAGGAGAAGTTTCGCGATGATGGGGGCAACACCAAAGCCTGGCTCTTCCCCCAGCTCTTGGAAATCTCCAAGCGATGGCTGAGGGAATGTGTCATTTGTAAGGACAACACCTTTCCGCAGATGTTGCTTCTCCATGAGCAGGCGTATAAGGCCGTCGAGCGCATCTACACGGCGATAGTGGCCTCCACCCACCAGGATAAGATTTTGAAGCCCATTTTACGCCCCTTCGATACGGTGGGTTCAACCCGCTACGTTGACTTTGACACGATCCGTGATACCTACGACACCCGCCCCGACAAATGCCACATCAACCGCGTCGTGGGTGATACAAAATCCTGGGAGCAGAAGCTGGCCCAAACCCTTGAAGACATGGATGAGGTAATTTGCTACGCCAAGAACGATCATGTTGGGTTTACAATTCCGTATACGTTCAATGGGCAGGAAGAAAACTACCGGCCAGATTTTGTTGCGCGAATTGATGACGGCCGTAGCAGAAACGATTTGTTGAACCTGATTCTGGAAGTTACCGGGGCGAAAGAGGATAAGAAGGCCACGAAGGTTTCAACGGCCGAGGACCTTTGGGTTCGTGCTGTCAACAATCAGGGGGGATTTGGACGGTGGGCGTTCTTGGAGGTGGCCGATCCCTGGCACGCGAAGGAAACCATTAGAAAGGCCATTCACGAATGCTGACGAGCGTGAGCATACGCAATTTTAAGTGTCTTGACGACGTCGAGATCGAACTCGGGCAGGCAGTTGTGCTGATCGGACCCAACAATTCGGGGAAGACAACCGTCTTGCAAGCGCTCGCCCTCTGGGACGCGGGCCTTCGGCAATGGAGTTCGAAAAGGGGCGCAAAAGCTCCCCCCGAAAAAAGGCCGGGTGTTGCCCTCAATCGAAGGGACCTGATTTCCATTCCTATACCGGATGCCAAATTGCTTTGGCACGACCTCAATGTACGACATATGGAACGAGCGAATGGAAAACTTCAAACCCAGAACATTCGCATTGATGTCGTCGTGAGAGGTGTAACTGACGGAGAGCAGTGGTCGTGCGGGTTTGAGTTCGACTATAGCAATGAGGAGTCCTTCGTTTGCCGCCCCATTCGCGTGGAAGGCTTCCAAACCGGTCCCGTTAAGACGGCGAGATTCACCGCCGTACCGCCTGGTTGCGACAACGTTCGCGTTGCGTTCCTGCCGCCGATGTCGGGGTTGGCAGCTACTGAGCCAAAGTGGGAGCCAGGCCGCATCAACGTGCTTCTGGGTGAAGGGCAGACTGCTCAGGTTTTGCGCAACCTCTGCTACCAGATATATGACAGACCCGAGCCAAAATCCGCCTGGGGTAAGCTAGTCGAGCATATCCAAAAACTCTTCGGCGTAGAACTGCTTCCCCCCCGCTATGTGGTCGAGCGTGGTGAAATCACTATGGCCTACCTCGATCACAACATCGAGTTCGATTTGTCCTCGTCCGGTCGCGGACTACAGCAGACCTTGCTGCTCCTAGCCCATCTTTACGCTAATCCTCAGACGGTACTGCTCCTTGATGAGCCCGATGCCCATCTGGAAATCCTGCGCCAGCGCGAAACCTACAATCTCCTCACCCAGGTCGCGGAGGAGCAAGGCTCGCAGGTTATCGCCGCGAGCCATTCTGAGGTTGTGCTGAATGAAGCGGCGGAGCGAGACGTGGTGATTGCCTTTGTCGGCAAACCCCATCGCATTGACGACCGGGGGTCTCAGGTTTTGAAGGCGCTTCGTGACATTGGGTTTGACCAATACTACCAAGCCGAGCAAACCGGGTGGGTTCTCTACGTGGAAAGCCCCACCGACCTTTCCATCCTCACATCTCTTGCCAAATTGCTCGATCACAATGCACAGGGAGTTCTGGAGCGGCCCTTCGTTCATTACGTCGAAACCAATTTACCCCAGCGTGCTCGCGACCATTTTAATGGCTTGAGAGAAGCCAAAACTGACCTTGTGGGATTAGCTATCTTTGACCGGTTGGAGAAGGAATTACAGCGCGGGGCGGCGCTTGAAGAAACCATGTGGCGGCGCAGGGAAATCGAGAACTACTTCTGCCGGGAGGACGTTCTGCTTGCGTACGCACGCCACGATCTACCCAACGACCTGTTTGGACAGGCCGAGGCGCAACAGCGCGAACAGGCTATGCGAGAGGCGATCGCGGAGGTGGCGCAGGCCCTTAGGGTTTTTGACAAGCCTGACCCCTGGTCCCCCGACGTCAAGGCCACGGACGACGTTCTGGACCCCCTGTTCAAAATATTCTTCAAGAAGCTGAACCTACCCCTTCAGCTTCGCAAGGCCGAATACTATGTTCTAGCCAGCCTAACGCCCAAGGAAGAACTGGACCCCGAGATCATGGAAAAGCTCGACGCCATCGTCGCCGTCGCCGAGCGCGCTAAGCCGAGGACCAATTAACGCCATGGCCTCAAGGATATCACCGACGAGCAAGGTTGAAAGCCTCAAACACAAGGACAAGCGCGCCAACATTCCCACGGAAGAGTTGCGGGGGTTTGTGGAGGATGATGAAAAGTACCCCAAGGTGATGCTCTATCCGCGCGACCCGTCGCTTGACCCGCAATTGGTGTGGAAAGGCAAGGACGAGCAGGACTCGAAAGACCTGGAAGTGCCCGTTGTGCCGGTTTACATTCAGGAAAAGATTCATCCTCAGGCGCTCATTGAGGACTTTCGCCGCACCGCCAAGGAAGGCCAACCCGCGCAAGCGGACCTGTTTGCTGATTACAACGGGCTACCGGATGACTTTCAGGAGCGCGTGGACTTCTACCACCACGAGCAGAATGGGGCCGCCGTTGGATCACGATCGATACCAGTCGCGTGGCGCTGGCGCTGGCCCGGTCGCGATTGATGACTGCCCGCTACCCCTATTACTTGCTAGCCGATTCACCCGAGGGCGAGCGCAAGGAAGCGGAGATCACGGGGACGATTCCTGTAGCGGCGGTCTCCGACCGCCGTCCTGCCGTCGATCGGAGATCGACGCTACAGGAGGATGTAGCGCCGTCCTTTAGGGCGGCACATGCCGGGCTCAAGCCCGGCGCTACGACCGATGACATCAAGAAGGGATTTGTCTATAGGCGTGTTCCGCACGTCACGCTGAAATCCATCGCCAACAACGAAGAAATTGACGGCATCCACGCCAAATGGCAGGAAAAGTTGGAACCCCTCCGCACCGAGTTGAACAAGGCCCTCAAGAAATCGTGGCAGGAGTGGGAAATCCCCCGCGAGGCCGAATCCGCATGGCCGGAGAAGGCCAAGAAGCTCCATGCGGAAGGGTGGAAGGTGACGCGCGAACGCCAGAAGGAAATTGACGAGTCCATTGCCCGGCACGCTGACACGGAATTGCTCTACGACCAGCCCTACGAAGATGCAAAGCGGGTCCGCGTGGCCGGCCCCTTCACGGTCGAGAGCCTCTCACCTCACCGTGCCCTCTCCACCGACGACGACCGGCCCGCGAGCGAGTCCGAAGCCCGACGCGAACCCGCCGCCGGCCAATTCGAGACGATGATTCTCGAAAACATGAAAAAGGCCGGAGTGCAGAACACCGTCAAGAATGAGCGGTTGACCTTCGACCGCCTGGAGCCTTATCCCGGCACGTGGCTGCATGCCGCCGGAGAGTACAAGGAAAAGGGCGGCAAACCGCGCCGTGTGGCTGTTTCCATCGGCCCCGAGCACGGCACGGTGGGCCCGGAGCAAGTGAAGGAAGCCGCCAAGGAAGCCGTGCAGGGCATCGGGTTTGACACGCTCATTGTTTGCGGATTCTACTTTGACCCGCACGTCTCGGAAGAGGCCAAGCGCTATGGCAAGCTCACGGTATTGACCGCCCGCATGAACTACGACCTCACCATGGGCGACGAACTGTTGAAGAAGACCGGGGCAGGAAATCTCTTTGTGCTTTACGGTGAGCCGGACATTGAAATCCGCCACGTAGGGGCGCATCGCGATGCGCCCCTACAGGTCGTCATCAATGGCGTGGACGTGTACGATCCCACCACCGGCCAGGTCCGCAGCCACTCGACCGACGACATCGCCGCGTGGTTTATCGACACCAATTACAACGGCGAGAGCTTTTTCGTCCGCCACGCCTACTTCACCGGCGCGGGCGACCCCTACGAAAAGCTCAAGCGCGCCCTGCGAGCCGAAATCGACGAAGCCGCATGGTCAGCCCTCTATTCCACGGTAAGCCGCCCGTTCGATCCCCCCAAAACCGGAAAAATCGCCGTCAAGGTCATCAACCACTACGGCGACGAGGTACTGAAAGTCTATCCTGTAGCTCGAAAGTGAACTCCGTTCAATCAGTTCCCGCGCTGGCCAGGATCCGGCCTGAAAGTCGCCTTCACGTCTACTGGGTGCCACTTGGCCGCATTACGGGCTGCTCAGATGAAATGAGGGCTTAAGTTAGCGCTTAGGGGAGAGGCCTCTGGGGTCTCGCCGGACGGCCGACGCGGACCCTAGAAAAAGATCTCACCACAGAGGCACAGAGGGTACCGAGCACAGAGGTAGATAAACAACGTGGGTCAACAAGCCGGGAACGGCGATGTTCGATTCCAACCCACGCGTGCCGATGTGCTCTTCTCTGCGACCTCTGTGGTCTCTGTGGTGAAATCTGTCTGGCCATTTCCGGGTAGGCTCCTTTTTTCTCATTTTTCTCTTGACAAAGGCTAGGCTTGTAGGTACACTGCATGGTGAGGTCCGCGCCTGAGGACGAAATGGCTCTGCGGATACCGAGCATGGAAGCTTCCAACCCCCGCCCTTCGTGGCGGCTCACGATCACCCCCAACAACCAAAAGTCACAAACGGCCAGGGGCCGGAAAAAAAATGTTAAAAAAATACGAGCGAAGCCGCTATGCATATGAAAACAAATGAAAATAAGACAAAATGTCACCAGTAAAAGGCGAAACTTAGGCGTAACTGAGGCGGATTTTTCGGACATTTACGGCAAACTGAAGCCAATTTTGCCGAAAATAGCGGGTTTGGGAAGGCGAGTTGGGTGCTGTCCTACTTTGACCGTAGCGCCGCCATCTTGGCGGCGCTTTGCCGGCTTGAAGCCGGCGCTACACCTGAAACTAGGACAGCACCGCAAGTTGCGATGACTTGCATCCGGAAAATGCCGTTGGTTCGGCGATCGGGGGTGTCGCCAGAGGCCGAACGCGCGCTTTCGCCAGAACGCCTTTGGCGCGTCGGCCACCGCTCGGCCCTGCGAGGGCCTTAGGGCGGGGTAAACCCGCCGCTACTTCCCGGCCCCTTGATGATGGCGGGGCCGGGGCCGAACGCAGTTGGGCCCTACATCGGCCCTACGCTTGCTACTCGAGCACGTGCACAATTACTCCCGATGATTTCCCCTTCCCGCGATAGACCCTTTCTGTGGCCTTCTGGAAATCTTGCGGCTTGGCGTCCGGGATATTCACAAAGGTTTGGGGATTGCGGTCGATCAGGGGAAACCACGTGCTCTGCACCTGAATCATGATGCGGTGGTTGCGGCGGAAGGTGTGGTTGATGTCGGGGGCGGTGAAGTTCAGTTCCTCCACTTGGCCGGGCGCCATCGGCTCAGGCTTCTCGAAGCTGTTGCGGAACTTGGCGCGCATCGGCCAGCCGCGCAGCAACTGCTGATATCCGGCGAGGACGATGGAGGGAGGCGGGACATCCGTCAGCAGGGGTGGCGTGGGCGGAGCCGGAGGGCCCGGCGCCCCTTTGGTTTCCGGTTGGGGATAATCGGGCGGGTAGACGTCGATGAGCTTCACCACGAAATCGGAATCGGTGCCGGTGGTGGAAACGTACAGGCGCGGGGATACGGGGCCCGAAATCGTCACATCCTGTTCCAGCGGTTCCGTCTGGTACACCAGAACATCCGGGCGGGTGGAGGCGAAGCGTTGATCGGCCACCATGTATTCCTGCGGCACGTGGAGGCCGGTGTAGCTGATGAACGGAACGGGGCGATTCGGGTCGCTCACGTATTCGTCAAACGCTTCCTGCTTGGCTTCCGGGGCCGTGAAGGACAGTCCGCCCTGGTCCTGGAAATAGAGGACGCGAGTCTTGGCGTTGGCGGGAGGCCAGCTCGAATACTTGCGCCACACGTTGGTGCCCGTTTCGAAGACATAGGCCTTGGGCAAACCCTCGGTTCCCTTCCCCTTCAAGTACTTCTCGAAGAAGGGAAACTGGATGTTGTCGCGGAAGTAGAGCGCCGTCTTTGCGGCAAAGCTGACGCTGCCCAAATGATCGCCATCGAAGTGGCCCCAGCCGCCGTGTACCCAGGGGCCCTCCACTAAGCCATTGTAAATGCCCGGATCGTTTTGCTCGATGGAGCGGAAAACCTTGAAGGGGCCGGAAAGATCCTCGGCGTCAAACCATCCGCCCACCGTCAGCACGGCGCAATGGATGTTTTTCATGTGCGGGGCGAGATTGCGCGCCTTCCAGTAGTCGTCGTAAGTGGTGTGGCTGACCTGATCGTTCCAGAGAAAGCTCTGGTCATGGAAATAGCGCGCGTTGGCATTGGCCAGCGGCCCCAGCTTGAGGAAGAACTCGTAGCCGCTCTGCGTGCCGTAATCAAACCCCAGAGAGGCTTTTGGCGGTGTGGGATTGTCCAGGGGCTTGAAACCGGCGTAAAAGCCAAAGTTGGCCGCGAGCATGAATGCCCCGCCATGGTAGGCGTCGTCACCCATGAAGAGGTCGGTCATCGGAGCCTGGGGCGAGGCGGCCTTGATGGCGGGATGCGAGTCGATAATGCTGGCCGAGGTGTAAAAGCCCGGATAGGAAATTCCCCAAATGCCGACGTTGCCATTGTTGTTGGGCACGTTGCGGAGCAGCCACTCCACCGTATCGTACATGTCGGAGCTGTCGTCCACGTCCTGGTTGCCGTGCTTTTCGTCGATGTGCGGGCGCATCTCGACGAACTTGCCCTCCGACATGTAGCGCCCGCGCACGTCCTGGTAGACGAAAATGTAACCGGCGCGCTCAAACACTTCCGAAGGGCCCAGCGCCGAGCGGTATTGGTCCTCTCCATACGGGGCCACGCTGTAGGGCGTGCGATCCACCAGGAAGGGATAGGCGACGGACGTGTCCTTGGGCACGTAAACGGACGTGAACAAGTGAACGCCGTCCCGCATGGGGATGCGGTATTCGTACTTGGTGTAATGCTCGCGGACGTTGAACTCTTCCTGGGGCTTCGCCTGCGACCACGCTCGCGGCACGAGGCCCGCGGACAAAATCAAGAACAGAAGCGCAATTCGAGAGTGCATCTTGATCGTTCCTCCTGAGGTTCGGTGTGTCGTGCGTGCGAAGCTTTGGAGTGCGGCAGCTTGCTACCGCTTTCCTCCTCGCGAGCTTGCTCGCGGGAATTTCGACGGAGGGCACAATCCCCAGCCAACAAGCTGGCTGGGGACAACGCAGCAGCAGGCTGCCGCACTCCAAAGCTTCGCTCAGAAGGAGGCGGTTTTCCGCACCCCGCTAATGCCCCACGCGGTCCACCATCAGCCGCGCTTGCCAGAATTCCGGGTCGGCGTCGAGGGCGGCCATGAATTTGGCCGCCGCCTCGGGACGGCGATGCTCGTACAGATCCAGCAAGCCCGCGGCGTAGAATTCCGCGGCGGCGTGTTTTTCTCCCAATTTCACTTGCACCAGCGGGCCCAAGGTCTTGGCGGACGCTTCGTTCTGTCCCAACCGCCGCAGGGCCAAACCGCGGTACAAACTGGCCAACGGGAAGATTCCCTGCCCTTCCTCGGCTGCCCGTGTCCATGCGTCGCGCGCGCCATCGACCTTGTCCTGCGCCTTCAAGGCTTCGCCCAACCAGAACCAAACCTCCTCATCGTGAGGCTTGTCGGGTTTGCCGGAACCGAGGCTATGAGGATACTCGAGTGCCTTGCGGAAGGCCGCCTCGGCCACCGCCGGCTGGTTATCATCCATCGCGCGCAGGCCCTTATGGAAGTTCGCCAGCACGTACATCTCGTGGACGCGCACGCCACCTTCCCAGGGCTTGAATTGGTGGTCCAGCAAAAGTCCCAACGCACGGTCGTCCTGCCCTTCCTGGATCAGCAGCAGCGCCCGGCGCACCAACACCGTATCGCGGCCGCGAACGGACTCGGGCGCCACCGCGAACAATTTCTCGCGGCGTCCGGCGCTGCCCATGCGGAAATAGATCTCATCCAGATCGGTGTAAAGCCGGTAATCTTCCGGGGCCAGCTTCACCGCCTTCTCATAAAACTCGGCGGCATCCGGCAGGTCGTTCTTTACCCGCCAGGCGTAAAGGCCGAGGTTCCGCATCAACACCGAATAATCAAAACCCTGCCCAAAAGAGTGTGTCCAGGACTGCGCCCCCTCTTCATAACGGCCATGGGCGAACAGAAAATTGCCCATGAAGAACAAGGCGTGCGCGTCCAGGGGATGGTCGCGCAACTGGTTGTCAATCACTTCCGCGTCGGCCAGACGATTAGGAAAAACTTTAGCGTAGGGCGCCGCCTCTCCCTGCCGGGCGAAATCGTCAGCCCGCTCGTCATTCCCCTTCTCGCGCGCGTTGGCGGCCAGGTAGTAATAAACCAAAGGTGTGATCGCTGGCGCGGGCAAATGCTTAAGGGCGAAGTGCAGGACCGCGTCGGAATCATCCACGTCACCGAGGGTGCGGTACCACGCGGCAACCTGCAAGAAAGTTTCGGCGGTGGCAGGATAAGGTTTCGCCCAATCCTCGGGCGTGTTGGGCGCCGCCTTCTGCCCAGTCTTTTCCCGTGCGGTCTGGAGGATCCAGAGTTCCGCTCGCGCATAGGGCAGCAAAGGCATGTGTTCCAGAACCTGCGTGATGGTCTTCTCCGCCTCGGCGGTTCGTCCGGCAAGGCGCAACGCCACCGCGAGATCGGCGGCTGCCATCGCATCCCCCGGATTGTAAATGAGCGCTTGATAAAGCAACGGGATCGCCTGGCTGTACTTCTGTAAGGTCAGGGCGATTTCTCCGAGTTGGGCGTAAGCGGGAGCCGCATCGCCCCCGAAACGAATGTCTGCCCAAAACATGTCCTGCGCCTGCGACCAGCGATGCGCTGCGTGGTAGACCACTCCGGCAGCGTAGAGCGTCTCCGGATTGCGGTCGTCGCGGGCCAAGGCGGGAGTGAGGAAGCCCTCCGCCGAGAGGAAGTTCCCTGCCCGAAGTTCATGCCACGCCATCTTCACCAAGGCCGGAATATAACCGGGATCGCGCTTGAGGACCGCCAGGTAGGTTGCCTCCGCCGTCAGTTCACTACCGTTTTGCTCCGCTTCGACGCCGGACAAAAAAAGCTCCTCCACGCTCATCGCCTCGGGCGACTTGTGAGGCGCGGCGGGAACGCCGGCAGCAGGCACGAAATCAGGGTTGCCATCGATCGGATCCGCGGCCGACCAGTTCAGCAGTGCCTGGCCATTCGCCCCGGTCACGGCGATTTCGATTTTGCTTTTGGCGGCTTCCAAGTCCGCGATCGGCACGCCCACTTTCAGCGTCGTCATCGGCTCGAGCGCCACAGGACCATAGTCCTTCAAAATCTGTGTCCCCAGCTTCACGCGCAGACGCACGCCCGGGATCGCCTCGGTCGGGAAGAGCGAAAACTCCACGTGCTGAGGCATCCCGGCCGCGGCCTTGAAAAAGCTCGCGTTCAGAGCCAGACGCGGCGTGGCTTCCACAAATCCGTCCCCCAACCCTCGCAGGGGATACCAGAACTCGGTGAAGGACTCCACACGGCGCGGCGGCATGAATTCATAGTTGAGTTGCGTTTCGAAGCGGCCCGCCTGGATTTCGTTGTAGGGTCCGTCGTGATCGGTCAGGAGGTCCGTCCAAATCAATCCGTCGTCACCCACCCCCCAGGTCCAGGTCTTCTTCCCCAAGACCTCCCGGAAGTCCGCCACATGCACAACGCCATAATCCGACTTCTCGTAATAGGCCCCGAAGAAATTGCGATGGACCTGGCGGCCGAAGAGCGAGGTAGGCTGGCGAATGTCTTTGTACCAGCTATAATCCACACCGTCGTGGAGGGGGAACGACCAAATTTCTTCGTGCGAATGCGGGTTGGCTTCGCGCATGGGATAAATGAATCGCATGTCGTCGGTAGCTGGAACCGCGGTGTTCGCCCAATACCAGTAAGGATTGGTCAGGCCGGTATCGTTGAAGAGCGTCACGTGCTGCTCCAAGCGCGCTTGGCCGGGGCGGAGCGTCAACGCCACTTCCCAATGCATCTCGGTGACCAGATCGACGTCCCCCACCACCACCGTGGCGCTGCCATCGGCATTCTGCATCGTCGTAAAGGCCACCGGTGAAACCGTCACCACCGTGTGCCCGTTGGGGAAATTGAACTCCATGCCGCCGGATACCCACGCCCCCCGCAGCGATACCAGACCATATTTCACTACATTGTTACGATAGAAAACTTCGTGTTTATTGACTTTGTCATACAGGGAATAAAGATGCCCTCCCAATTCGGGCAGAACAATGGCCTTGAGAAACTCGTTCTCCAGGTACACGGCCTGGTAGCTCTTCGCCTCGCGCCGGTCGGTCAAATCATCAAGCAAGGTGTACGGGTAGATGCGTCGCGCGTCCGCCAGGGGAAACGGCGGGTTCGGGTCTTCCGCGCCCAGCAGGTAAGTGGGAATCTCCAGGGGTCCCTGCCAAACGCGCACGTTTTCGGCAAGAACCGGCAGGCAACTGGCAAACAAGGCGAAAAGAATAGTCCAAGCCACTTTTACAGGTCGCATGGGATGACTCCATAAAGAATGGATATCGGCGTGGAACCTAGGTGGCGCACGACATCGTTGCCTACTTTATCTGAAGCAGGCTTGGCAAAGCAATCGCAAGCCTTGCCCGTGTTTGCCAAAAAGCGCTGACAAAGTTCCGCGGGGTGTGGTATTGTGCCGCGATTTTGTGGTAAGAGCGGGACCATTCGGAACCAAAGCGGCGGTTTCTGACTTATGGCTTCCAAGCGAATTCGCTGGTGGATTGTATGGACACTCTTCGGCTCCACGGTCATCAACTATATCAGCCGCCAGACGTTTTCCGTCCTGGCGCCGGTCATTACCCAGGAGCTGCACCTCAGCCACACTGACCTTTCCCGAGTCTTCTCGGCATTTCAGATTTCCTACGCCGGCATGTGGCTGATTGGTGGGGTCCTCCTCGACATCATTGGCACACGTCTGGGGCTCGCTCTGGCGGTCATATGGTGGTCTGTCATCAGTATGCTGACTGGCTTCGCGAACTCCGTCTTTTCCTTCGGGGTATTTCGTTTTCTTTTAGGCATCGGCGAGGGCTGCAACTGGCCCGGCGCCAGTAAGACCGTCGCCGAGTGGTTTCCGGCTAAAGAGCGCGGCGTAGCCGTTGCGATTTTCGATAGCGGCTCGAGTGTGGGCGGCGCGATTGCGGCTCTGACCGTGCCCTGGGTTGCCATTCTCCTCGGGTGGCGGTACGCCTTCGTGCTGTCTGGGCTCCTGGGTTTTCTCTGGCTCATTGCCTGGCTCGCTGTTTATCACCCCTTGGACCGCCATGCGCGGGTCACCGCTGAGGAGCGCGCGCTCATCGTGGCGGGGCGCGACACCGCCACGGTTTCAGCACAAAAAGGCTTGGGGCGCTGGCTAAGCCTGCTGAAGCAGCCCAACGTTTGGGGAATCGTCCTCGGCCGCTCCCTGACCGACCCCATTTGGTGGTTCTACGTTTTTTGGCTGCCGCAATATCTCAGTGACGCGCGGGGATTCAGCCTAAAACAGATTGCGGCCTTCGCGTGGCTTCCCTTCGTGGCGGCGGATATTGGAAACTTCACGGGAGGCTTCGCCTCGGGATTCCTTATCAAGCGCGGCATGCCCGTGGTGCGCGCGCGGAAATGGGTCTGCGTCATCAGTTCCTTGCCGATCCTCGCGGGAATCCCTGCCGCCACGACCCACAGCCCTTACGGGGCGCTGTTCTTGATCAGTTTTGCCGTGTGGGGTTATGCAAGCTGGTCAACCATGGGACTTACCTTTCCCTCCGATTTGTTCCCGCAGGACGTCGTCGCTTCCGTAACCGGCGTAAGCGGGCTCGGCGCAGGCTTAGCCGGGGCTCTTTTCACCCTGCTGGTGGGATGGCTTGTGGATAAGTTTTCCTACTACCCCGCATTCTTTCTGGCGGCAACGGTCCCCATGCTGGCGACGCTCAGCGTGCTTCTGCTGATTCATACCCCACAAGCGGTGGGCAGCAGGCAGTAGCCAGTGGGCAGTAGACGGAAAGCAGTAAGCCTTGGAGATTTGATTCGAATCTCCGCCCTTCGCCCTCTTGGGGAAGAGGGTGGACCGCAACCGGCGCTTTCTCCAGTCCGTCAGCCGACGGAGCCGGGTGAGAGAGTCACTGCTACCTACTGCCCGCTGCCTACTGTCCGCTGCCTTCACCGCCTCATTGACTCACTCTGGCTAACGCATATAATGCCAGAGCATGATGCAAACTAACCAAAGCAGTCCTGTTCCTCATCCCGCCCACCGCTTTCTCATCACAGGCGCAAAGGGGTTCATTGGCGCATGGATCGTCAAGGAACTGGTGGATCGCGGCGACCAGCCATTTGTTTTTGACATCGACAGGGAATCGGCGCGCTTGGCGGCGCTCCTAACTCCGGTGCAGATGGCTTCCGTTCAGCTCCTTCAGGGTGACATCACGCAATTCAAAGATGTGGAAAGCGCCATCGCGGACCACGGAATTACGCACGTGCTCCATTTGGCAGGAATCCAGGTGCCCTTCTGCGCTGCCGACCCGCTGCGGGGTGCGATGATCAACGTGGTGGGGACGCTCAACGTTTTTGAAGTGGCCCGGCGCCGCCGCGATCTGGTTCAGAGCATCGTTTACGCCAGTTCCGCGGCCGTATTCGGTCCGGAGGAAGCTTACGGCAGCGGCACCATCCAAGAAGGTGCCCCCCTGCTGCCGGGGACGCATTACGGTGTTTTTAAACAGTGCAATGAGGGGAATGCGCGCGTTTACTTTTTGAGTGACGGTCTCTCTAGCGTGGGAATTCGTCCCGGGTCCGTCTACGGAGTCGGGCGCGATCGGGGAATGACCTCCGGCCCCACGAAGGCCATCAAAGCCGCCGTTGTCGGCCAGCCCTACACGATTCGCTATACTGGCGGGATGGATTTGCAGTACGTGCGCGACACCGCCCGCACTTTTATTCGCTGCGCGGAAGCGGGCCTGACCGGTGCAAAGGTATACACCCTGCGTGGCGACGTGATGCGGGTGCATGAATTCCTGACAATTCTCGAACAAATTTTGCCGATATCCCGAACTCTGATCAAGGCGGAAGGCAAATCGCTGCCCGTCTCCTACGACTTTGACGATAGCGCTCTGCGCCATGATTTGGCGGGCATCCCTCGTACGCCACTGGAAGACGGTATCCGCGAGACCGCCGCAATTTTCGAGCGTCTCAGGCTGGCGGGAACACTCGATACGAAAGATCTGGAGACTTAGGGCGACAGGATCGGAAGCCCCTTTGGACGCGGCGGAGGCTTTGCCCGCTGATCCGGCATCATAGAAACTGGGCCAATTCTCGCAACCTGCGATATTATGAGGTCGCAGGAATCAGGGGGGATGGTCGCGCCGCTGGGAGTGCGCATTCGCAGGGGGCATTCCATCGCGCAATCAGTCGCACGGCGCCGCGCACCACGTAAGCTCCAGCGCGCGAAGGGCCATCCTTACTGTTTAGAATAAAACGACAGAGTCTGCCATCTTTGAAACCGGAGCTTCACTTATGCCCACACGGGATGTGAACACCAGCTCAGATCAGCACCCTCCACTGTTTGCGCCTGGGAATGTAGTGCCGTTCTTTCTGGTGACGGCCCTTTTCTTGTTTTGGGGAATTCCCAGCAACATGAATGACATTCTGATTAAACAGTTCATGAAGTCGTTTGAGATTACGCGCTTCAAGGCAGGGCTGATCCAGTCCGCTTTCTACATGGGATACTTCCTTCTGGCCGTGCCCGCCGCCTTGGTGATGCGAAGATTTGGTTACAAAACGGGACTGGTGATCGGTTTGTTCCTCTATAGCGCTGGGACTTTTCTCTTCTGGCCGGCGGCGCTGGTTCAACAGTATGGATTCTTCCTCTTTGCCCTGTTCGTCATCGCCAGTGGCGCTTCCTTCCTGGAAACCGGAGCAAATTCCTTTATCGCTTTGTTGGGCGACCCCCGAACTTCGGAACGTCGGCTCAATTTTTCCCAGGCCTTTAACCCGGTGGGCGCCGTAACGGGTGTATTGGTGGGAACCATCTTTATTTTTTCCGGAGTGGAGCTGAACCCACAGCAAGTTGCGACCATGAAGGCTGCGGGCACTTACGATGCCTATCTTCGCAGCGAGACGCTCCGCGTGGTCCATCCTTATCTGGTTCTGGGCACAGTGATCTTTCTCTGGGCGCTGCTGATCCTGAAAACCAAGTTTCCCAAGGTTGCCGAAGAAGCTGAACCCGCCAATGGCCGATCGCATGGCAAAGCCCGCGACCTCATCCATTACCCCCACTTCGTCCAGGGGGTCATCGCCCAGTTTCTCTATGTGGGAGCTCAGGTCGGAACCTGGAGTTACTATATTACCTACATTCAGGATTACACCCATCGACCGGAAAAAATCGCCGGCTATTTTCTCACCGGGACTTTGGTGGCGTTCGGCGTGGGAAGATTCACGGCAACCTATCTCATGAAGTACATCCAACCAACTCGGCTCATGGGAGTCTATGGCATCGTCAATACCGCGCTGGTCCTCGTCGCGGTCTTGTTTCCGGGCTGGCTGGGTGTCGGGGCACTGTTCATGACCAGTTTCTTCATGTCACTCATGTTCCCCACCATTTTTGCCCTCGGCATCAAGGAATTGGGTCCGAACACCAAGGTGGGTGGTTCCATCATCATCATGTCAATCATCGGCGGCGCCTGCGCCCCGCCGGCCATGGGCCTGATCTTTCAAGCGACCCACAGCATGGCCGTGGCCATGCTGGTGGTCATGGTGTGCTACATCTTCATAACGTACTATGCTTTATATGGATCGCGCGTGCGCGTCCCGGCGTTGGCCGCCGTTGGCGCTTAGCCCCGATGGTGTTCAATTATTCGCAGCCACGAAATAGGGTTTCTGATTACGGGCGAGGCACGCCTTGGACTGCGGTTGCAGCAGTTACCGCCTTTCCTCCTCCGCCCTTGCGTCTTTACCGTAGGAACTGAGGGCGGAAGGCGGTAGCTGCTGCAACCGCAGTCCAAGGCGTTTCGCGCCAGTGCGTCGAAAAAGGTGCGCTGAGCCGGGAGTTGATCACCACTCCTCAGAGAATCGAAAGGGCCGTCATGGAACCTCGGGAACTACAGGAAGTCGCCATCGTCATCCGGCCGGAGAAAGACAACGTGGCCGTGGTCACGGAGGACTTTATCGAGAAGGATACCCCTCTGAAGTACGCGGGCGCGGTTCTGACGGTCTCGGGTCGAGCCCTGCGCGGGCAGAGCTTTGCCATCAAGCCCATCCGCCGCGGCCAACCGTACGTGACACTGGGTGATCCCACTGGCCTCGCTTCCCGCTCCGTCAAGCCCGGCGAACCGATTGATACCAGCAACCTGCATTCTCGCCTTCCCCGATTGACGCCCCGATACCGGGACAATCCCAGGCGGACGCGCCATGATCCCAAACTTTCTTCCCTGACGTTTGACGGCTTCGTGCGGTCCGACGGCGAAGCGGGAGTTCGAAACCTGGTCGGCATCGTCACCTCGGGGATGTGCTCCTCCACCGAAGTGCGGGAGATCGCCAAGCGCGCCAACCGCGAAATCTATTCGCGCGAAAAGTTCCCCAACGTAGATGGCGTAGTCCCCATCATCCAAGAATCCGGATGCGGAATGCCCGACGGCGAGGCCGTTACCATTCTGAATCAGTTGCTCACTAATACCTTGCGCCATCCCAACCTGGGCGCAGCGGTTTACATCGACCTGGGCTGTGGAAAGACGTGCGTGGAGTGCTCGGCTCCGATATTTCAGAATACCGTCACCGACTACAACCGCCGCGTGGTGAACCTCACCGTCCAACAGTTGGGCGGCAGCGAGAAAACAGTCGAAAGGGGGATGGAAGCCGCGGAAAAGCTGCTTCATTATGCCAACCAATTTCAACGCCAGCCGGTTTCCATTTCCAAACTCATCGTGGGGACCGAGTGCGGCGGCTCGGATCGCTGGTCGGGCGTTACGGCCAATCCGGCCGTGGGCGTGGCCGCCGACCTGTTTGTAAGAGCCGGGGCTGCGGTCTTCCTTCCGGAGATTCCCGAGCTTCAAGGCGCCGCCATGCTCGACCTCGTCCAGCGCGCCCGCACGAAAAAAGTCGGGCGCAAGTTGATGAATGCCCTCAAGCGCTATGAGGCCTACGTCCGAAAATTCGGCGACTACTTTGCGGATAATCCTTCCCCCGGTAATATCAAAGGCGGGCTTTACAACATTTATCTGAAGTCCAGCGGCGTGAAGGCCAAGGGCGGAACCTCCATCGTGGAAGACCTTATCGAATACGGCGAGTGGCTCGGCGATCGCAAGGGTCTCTATGTGCTCTACACGCCCGGTTACGATCACATTTGCACGCCTGCCCTTTTCCTCAGCGGAGCACAGGTTGCGCTGTTTACCACCGGACGGGGAACCGGCATCGGTTGTGCCCTGGGCCCGGTGATGAAAATCAGCTCAAATCCGCAGCTTGCCCGTTCCTACGCCGATCTGGATATCAACGCCGGCACCATTCTGGAACGCACCGAGACTACGGAAGAAGTTGGCCACCGGATTTTCCAGGAAACCCTGGACGTGGCTTCCGGGCGCAAGCTAACCCGCGCGGAACAGATTGGTTTCCATCATGAATTTAAAATTTGGGAATCGCTCTGGCCGTCGCTCTGAATGCCAGCAAGCAGTAGGCAGTAGGCGACATCCCTTCATCGAGTCATCCGGCAACCTGGCCATCAAAGCAGAAAGGGTAGCAGACCTGTTCTGTAGGTCCACGGCTTTTCCATGCGCGTAGGAGAAGAGCCGCGGACCTACAGAACAGGTCGCCCTACGCCGCTTGAGGGTGTATAATGATTTTATGAAAGGAATATTGCTTTACGCCGGTTTTCTGATCCTCTGGTTTTTCGTCCTGCCGCGCATCCCCGGGATCTCCCGCTTCACGTGATCACCACGCACCCCTTCCCCGTTGGGGAATAAGGAACAAGCAAGTTGTGGGATCAAGCCTAAAGAGTAGAACTCACCTCATTTTCGATGTCCCGACGCAGCGCACTGGATCTTCGGCTCATGGCTGCGCAGCGCGGCAGAGCCGCAACCAACTCTGTAAGGGCCAGTGGCGCTGGCCCTTGGCCGAACGCCGTTCGGCCCTACATCGTGCACATAATGCTTGCCAAGAAAACAAGGATTTACGGTATTGCCTTGCAGGGACGGCTCACTCCTGTTCGGCCCGAATCCCTAATTCCCGCAGCTTTTCCTGAAGGCTCTGGCGGTGCAAGCCGATTGCCCCGGCCGTTCGGGTGATATTCCCGCCGTGCTCACGGAGCTTGCCCTTGATAAAGGCAATTTCAAACTGTCGTCGTGCCTCGCGGTAATCATCGAGGGCCAGGAAGCCCACGTCAGGCGAAGCGACCTGCCGCCCCACGCCAGTCCTCAAGAAATCAGCGGGGAAATCCCCCGGCAGCAAGGTATCACAGCGGCTCATCACGACCGCGCTTTCCAGCACATTCTTGAGCTCTCGGACGTTTCCCTTCCATTCCGCCTGCTGCAAGACCTCCATGGCATCTTTGGAAACCACGGGCGTGGCCCTTCCGTGTTTTTCCCCCAGCATGCGGCAGAACTGCTGGACCAAGAGCGGCAGATCTTCGCGGTGTTCTCGCAGCGCGGGCACGCGCAACAGGACCACTCGCAACCGGTAATAGAGATCTTCGCGAAATGTCTGCTTGGCAATCTCGGCCGCCAAATCTTTGTTGGTGGCGCTCACGATACGGACGTCCACTTCCTGCGACGTCGTGCCACCCAGCCTTTCGACCCGGCGCGTTTCCAGGACACGCAACAGCTTGGCTTGTGTGGAGAGCGACATGTCCCCCACCTCGTCGAGAAAAAGGACGCCGCCGTGCGCCAGCTCGAACTTGCCGCGCTTCATCGCCGTGGCTCCGGTAAAAGCGCCCTTTTCGTATCCGAAGAGCTCACTTTCAATCAGGTGCTCGGGAAGCGCCGCGCAGTTCAAGGCCACGAATGGGCCTTTACCGCGGTTGCTGCGCCGGTGGAGCTCCGTGGCAAGCAGATCCTTTCCTGTACCACTCTCTCCCTGAATCAGCACGGTCACTTCGGCCTGCGCGATCCGATCCGCCAAATCGAAAAGCTCGCGCATGACCTTGCTGGACCCGATCATGGCGCCGAACTGCCCTTCCGAAACCAGTTGGCGCTTTAAGCGCACGTTCTCTTCCGCCAGCGCCAGGTGCTCGATCGCCCGCTCCACCACCAGGCGAAGCTCATCCACTTCAAAAGGTTTGGGCAGGTAATCGTACGCGCCGCTCTTCATCGCCTCCACGGCGATCTTTTCCGAACCATAGGCCGTAATCATGATCACCGCCGGGCTGCTCGACTGCTCCTTCAGCTCGCGGAGAAAATCCAAGCCGCTCTCCTCAGGCATTTCGATATCCAGCAGCAGTAGGTGGGGATTTTCCTGGGCCATCATCTGTCGGGCGGCAGAAGCACTTTCGGCTTCCACAACTCGATATCGGCCTTCCAGAGCGCGCCGCATGCCGTAACGGGCCGTACTGTCGTCATCGACAATCAGGATGTTTGGAGGTGCTTGTTGCAGGGCTGATGACTTCGAGTAGCTCATGTTTTTCAAAACTGAAACCCGCCGCCCCGCACGTTTTCAAGCCAAGGGCGAGCTCGCTTGGTCGGCACAGGCCCGTACGGCCGAAAGACCATAGCCCACGGCGTAAGGCGTGGGAGACAGCTCCTGAATCAGCACCCGAGCCCCGGAGGAGCGAAAGACCATGGTCGCGATTTCTTTCGCCCCTCCGGGGCTCACAGAGGGTAGGGACGATGGGCCCCCACAGCTCACGTGGTGGGCTACCGTCTTCCGCCCGCTACGCGGGCTTTTCCGTGACCGCTGCCTTGGCAATCCGAAAGCGTACAACAAATCGCGTCCCCGGGTGAGCAGAAGTTGCGTTCCCCTCCTCTACCGGGCTTTGGCAATCCACCGACCCGCCAATTTCGTCCAATCGGCGTTTCACGATGGCGAGACCCAGACCCGTCCCCCCCGCGCGCGTGGTGAAGAACGGCTGGAAGATTTTATCCAGCTTATCTTTGGAAATACCGCGTCCCTGATCCTCAACCGAAAGTTCGAAGGACTCCGGCTGTCCTTGTGGGCGCGCGAAGCACATCCGAATCGCGCCGCCTTCGCCACTCGCCTCCAAGGCATTCACAAGGAGATTGGAAACGATGTCGCTGGCGGCCTCCTCTCCCCCTTCGATCAGGCAAGGTCCTGGGTCGTTCACCTCCAAGGTTACGTGACGCTGCTCGGCTTCCATGCGCGAGACGGCAGCGATCCTCCTCACGACGGAGACCAAATCGACCGGCCGGTCCGTATCGCGCGCGGGCTTGGCATAGCGCAGGACCTGCGAGATGTTCCGGTTCAGGCGGTCGATCTCATCCACCAGCATCCGGCAATCGCGCCGCGTATTCTCGGGAAGCGCCTTGTCCTCTTCCATAAGCTGCACAATCGTTTTCATGCCGCTGAGTGGGTTTTTGACATTGTGCGCGATACGCGCCGCCATCTCGCCGAGAAAGGCCATTCTTTCCTTCGCGGCCAGCTCGCGCTCCAGATTGATCTTGTCAGCAATGAGCCGGCAAAGTTCCAGGGCCGCCGCCAGACGATCGGCGAGAATCTCCAGCGCGGCGATTTGCTCGCCGGAAACTTCGCCCGTGGCGGGCACGACCTCCAGATAGGCAATGGCTTCTCCGCCGCGAGAAATGGGCACGCAGTGAGCTTTTGGTGGGACTCCCTCACCGGAAGTATCGCCGCGGTTCCCGCCGCGCAGCAGTCGCGCCCGCTCCAAACCCAAGGCGTGGGGCACACGCGCCTCCACCAGAGCTTGGAGTGAATCCACATCCCCCGTCCGTTTGGCGTGCTCTTCAATCTCCAATGCAAGCTTCTGGACCTTTTCGAATTCGGAAACGAATTGCTGATGCAGGGCGCGGCTGATCAGGCGCTTCAGGGGCTCCACCAGCACCACGAGGATGAAAATCATCACGGCCTCGGTGACCTCCGCCGGCAGGACGCCGTGCGCCTCCAGCCAGCCGCTTACCCGCAGCATGAAATTCAGATAGATCAAAGATCCAAAAATGGCCGCGACGGAATAGACCACATTCCGCTGAACGCGCAGGTCGAGAAAGTTGTAGCGAAAAATGGAGTAACCCATCAGGCCGCTGGGAAGAATTCCCGCCAGCATCAAACCTGTGGGCAAGTATCCTCCCAACCCGCCCACCGGCGGCAAGACGTGCGGCAAAAAGGCAATCGCCCAACCCAATGCCAGCAGCCCCTGAATCCCCGCGAGATACCCGTGAAATTTCGCGAGCGTCGGGTCAACGGCGCGGCGGTGCACATTCAAGTACCCGTTCACGCCCGCGGCGAAGAGCAAGGCGGCAACGGCCCAAAGAACCAGCAGGCGCACCGGCGGGCCAAGCGCCACCAGCGGCTCCACGCCGAGATGACTCAGCAACCTGCCCACAATCCAAGGACAAAGCATCACGGGAAGATAAAAGCACGCCACCCACAGCCTTTGCCAAAGCCCGATCGGGACGAAGGCCGCGAAATACTCTGTTTGCACGTGAACCAGGAGGGGCACGGCGGCGATGAACCCCACGATCGCAATCGTTCGGGAGAATCCTGATTGGACCGCCGGCCCGGCCCCGTAAGGAAGGCTGATATTGAGGGCCAGCAGATTGCCCGAGTACCACATGAACAATGCCGCCATCAACGCGAACAGCAGCCATTCCAACCGGCGTAACCGCCGGTTTCCCAAAATCAAAACCATCAAGAAGAAATGGACCAGCGTCCCGAAGGTATAAACGACGAGCTTAGTGGCAACAAGAGGCGTAAGTTCGTAAGCGACATCCACGCGGGACTCTCAGACGGAAAGGTGGCCGCCTCACACGCAAAGCACAAAGGTGATACGCGGGCATCATTGTAAGCGAGGCCGATGATGCAAGTAAACGTGCTCCGCTGGAAGCAAGCGTAGCGCGGAATTGTTCTGTAGGCCCGTGGTCCTTGGATGCGATCGGTGAGCCGAACCAGGAAGGGTGGAGGCGCCCCTCGTGGGCGCCCTCAAGTCGGCCCTGCCGACGGGGAGGGCAGGCACGAGGCCCCCCCTACGTCTACAGGGTGATCGAGTTGCGCTAGGTGCAACACTGTTCACTTAGGGCGCGTTTTCATGTGGCCTTGCGCGAAGCGCCTTGGGGTGCGGTAGCAGCAGCTACCGCCTTTCTTCCTCCACCCCTTGCCCCTTTGCCGTATGAACCGAAGGCGGAAGGCGGTAGCTGCTGCTACCGCATTCCAAGGCGGGCTTCGCCCGCAATTAGATTCCCTAATCTGTAAGGACAACTAAGTGAACAGTATTGGCGCTAGGCGTAAGGGGACGGCTTGCCGCCCCCTGGCGGCTCGATCAGCTCCGCGCCCGACTCGTCTCCGAATCCGTCCCGCACCATGTCGCTGACCTGTTCCTGCGTAAAGGGCTTTGCCGGGTTAATGCCCTGCGTTGTAGCGCTGACCTTGAGGTCAGCATGCCGTAGCGGCGGCTTTACGCCGCCATGGCGAGGTAAACTCGCCGCTACGCCAGCACATGCCGACCTCCCGACCGGGTCGGGACAGGTTCTGGTCGGCGCTACGCTTGCGCGCTTATCGGCAGAAGCGAGCACCCAGATGAGGAGGTTCAATCCGGCTGGGGCGCAGCCTTCGGCCTCACCATCGGGTCAAAAGGGAGCCGAATTCATCAGTCTGAGGGGAACCAGCTCTTGAGAGCCTCATCGGCGGGGAGGCGGTAAGAACTCTACAGCAGACTCTACAGATCTCTAGGAAGTGGGTCACTCCGGATTGAATCCTAAAGCACGCGTTCATAAATAACGCGACCAGCATGAACGTATTTTGGGTGGTACGTATACCTTGGCAGCGGCATGTTTCCGACAAGGCGACTATACAGCCAAGTGATCACAAGAACGTACGGTAAGTTCCCCGATGGGGACTTCGAGGGCGCTTCGTGGTGGGAAGGGGATTTCCCGCCCGCTATGTTTGGTCCCTCTGAGCGTAGCCAACTTCCGAGTGCCCGACATAACCGGCCAAACTGCTTGATTATAAAATGCCTACGCAAGATTTAGGTGCAAGCAGATTTGGACGGTTAATTCTAACAATCCAGGAGTGACCAGATGCAGACTTCTAATCCTGGGAGGTCCGAAGCCGGGGACACCCAGCGGGCGGCTAAAACGACGCGCTTCGGCCTAATCAGCCGCCGACAATGGGACTGCGGCATCCGACGGTGGCGGCTTCGCGCCTTTGACGATGAGCCACAACGTGACCGCTATTTCCCCGAAGAAGGCGGGTTGGAAGATGGCAAAAAGCTTGTCTTGATATTCCGGCGCGAGTATGGCCACAAAGCTCAAAATCAACCAGGCAAAGCCGCCGAAAGCGAGCCAAACGCCGAGGAAGCGCGGCAGAAAACGTGACCGGTACACTAGCGCCGCCAACGGAAGCAGCCACGCACCCGCAAGGACGAGCGAAACATCGATTTGAAAACTGTGCAGACGCAGGAACACCATTGCCACCGCGTCCCGCTGAGGTTTGTTGAATACGGACAAGAAATCGGCGCCACGCACGATCATCAGTGCGCCGAGGTCATTCACCACGTTAACGAAGTAGATGACGGCGGGCATCACTCCGCCTAGGATCACCACCAGCACAGCGAGATACTGATCCACCCCCTTAAACAACCGGTAGAATGCCAGCACTAAGAAAACCAGGATCACCGCGCCGATCAATTCGGCAAGAATGCCGAAACGGAAGAGCAGTTCGTGGGCTGCGATGTTGTTGATCGTGGTAGCCGCGTTCCCCTTCACGTAGAGTTTGCCGGGAATGTAGACCAGGAAGAATGGGCCGATAGCGATGAGGAGTAGATACCAGAGTCCGGCGACTCTGCCTTGGTTATAATGTGAGTTAATGTTCACTCATTTGTTATAGATTCCAAGAGTAAGTGTTTCGACATTGATACGGCGAGAATTGTCGAAATGTTTCGAACACTGCGAAAACAGCTTAGCGCTGATAACCTCTGCAGGGAGATTTTGACCGCATTCCGGTCGAATCACGGGCAAACCGGAAGTAATCCCGGCAGACACGATACGCGCCATTACTGCCGGTTCGCCGACCATCCGCTAACAGACGCCCTAGAACCGCGGATTACTTGCTCGAATTGGCTGCCAAACTGTCACGGGAGATTTGTCTTCCATGAACCCAAACCGTGACGATGCTGTCGTACGCATCCACGCTGTCCAAGGGTGACTTTCTGAGCAGAACAAGATTGGCCATTTTCCCAGGCTCAACGGTTCCGACCTGCGAATCGATTTTGAACATCCGCGCATTGTTGATCGTGGCAGCCCGGAAGATTTGTTGGAGAGATAGTCCAGCCTGTTGGAGTTGTTGCATTTCGAGATAGCCGTTCAGCCCGGGCAGATTTCCGTAAGTCGGAGCGGAGGGAGTGTCCGTGCCGAAGAGGAAGTTAGCGTCTCGCGCCGCCAGATATCGAACGACCTGCCGAACGCGCCGGAGGGGGCCGCAGTCGAACCCTTCGAGCACGGCTTGATCCGGGGCATCGTCCTCAGAGATTTCTTTCTTGAACCATTTGCCTTCCGGAGAGTTGAACCACTCAAGCATTCCCACGGGAATGAGTTGGGGAATCGCCTCCATCTTCAGGTATGCGGAGTCGAGATACGCGCGCAGCCCTCCCATCACCTGAATCGTCGGTTGGTACCCAATGCGCTTATCCACCACCCGATCCAGGAGGCTCTTTATTTCGGGCGGGAGGTCGGGCTGGTTTTCCAGATCCCCCCAGTTCCACATCCCGTGCGCGATAACGTCAACATTTCCGTCGACGGCGAATTTCTGCGCCTCAAATGAGTTAGCGTGCATCATGAGCACCAAGCCGTCTTGAGTAGCGGCCGTGCGGATCTGGGAAAGAACTTCAGGACTTATGACCGGCAAGTTCCTGTCCCGTCCAAAGCCGCGCTCGAAGTACGTCTTGACGCAAATTCCGCCGGAGTCCTTGACCCTGGATACCGCTGCCGTCGGGGTGTGATCTTGTGCCCGGTATTCCGAAGGGATACTAAAAGCTTGCCTGGGATCGTAAATGAAGTTGGGAAAGAGTTCGAAACGTTTTGCCGGAGACGCGAATGACATAGGGTAGCCATTGGAAATCGGCAGAGACGGCCCGCAGTCGTATAAGTCGGGATGCAGCGGAGCCTCCCGGAAGTCGTCCAAAGTCCGGCGATCAATCACCGCCAAATCGACGAGCGTGGTGTAACCGAAGTAAAGATAGGAACGCGGAAGTTGCTTGAAATATTCCTTGATCATCGGCGGCATGGCGGTCTTCGAATCAAGACTCGTTTCGAACTGCACGCCTGGCACGGAAGCCAGATGGACATGCGAATCGATGAGGCCCGGAATAAGAAACAGTCCCTTTCCGGAAACGACGCTTGCCTCCGTCCCCTCCTTTATCCCTTTTCTCCGCTCGATCCTTACAATGCGTCCGTCTTCGATCAGCACACTCCCCGCTGCGATGCGATCGAGATTTTCCGGAGATATGATGGTGACGTCGGCGATCCAGATTCGTCTTCCGGTTTGGCCTGGCTCGGATGCAGCTAGGACCATGCCCGAGAGAGCTAGAGCAAAGACAACGGTGAGCAACTTCATTTCAACTCCCTACTAAGACGATGACCGGCACCACAGAACAAATAATTGCTCGGTTAAAGGGCCTGCCGCAAGGACTCTTCTGACTATCCTCCACGCGAGGCCAACGGCCCCTTGATCGTCGCGCTGTTGAGAAATACGAAGTAGGAGAAGAAGAAGTTCCTCGTATTGCCTCTTGGGCGAGTGACGGGGGAACCCGGAAGTTGCACCCTGCAACGCGAGCGCTGGCGCATGGCCCAAGCCGGAAACCGATCACTGGCGAGAACAGCCCAACCCGCCACTTAAGCCGGATTGGGAACGAAAAACACTCTTCCCTGCCGGAATCCGAACCGGCCCAATGTGGGCGAGTTGATGGGTGGGCGACCACCTGTCCGCAAGCATGGGATTTGCTGAACAGAGTGATCAGGGCCGCCACATGTGCGGTTATGGCCGTTATACGTCCACTGAGGTGCAGCGGGGGGACGGGAATTTGTCAGGAGGCATCCTGTTTAGCTGGTACGGCGGTTAACTGGTGGCGGAGTCTCGATATTGCAAACAGGACGAGACCCAGGGAAGTCGTGAACACGGCGGCCGCGACAAGAAAATGCCCATCGACGCCGGTATCTGCAATCGTCGGGGTAGCAAAGTCACCAGCCATACCTGTCCACCAGTAGGCGAACAAGCCAATGTCCATCACAATGTGCCCGATTGTGCCGGGAATGAGCGATCGGGAGGACCAAGCAAGAAGCCCCAGCAGTACGCCTGCACCAAACACGATGGGAACCATTCCCGGCGTCGCCCAAGCCTTAGTGAGATGCGAAGCCATGAAGAAGAGCGAGGAAATCAGAATCGCAAGCGGCGCGCCAAGGCACTGTTCGATCGGGCGCTGCATGTAACCCCGAAAACCTGTCTCCTCGCAAATCCCTGCCGATATGGCAGAGACCACAACTGCCAGCCACCTTAGGAACTGGGAAGGGATGAAAGAAACGTTATATCCGTTGCGGAACGCAGCGACCGGAAACGGCACCAAGCGAAACAGTAAAACAATTGGGGCATAAATTGTCGCAGCGAAGAACAACGCGGCGATAAGGCCCCAGAACCATTGCGTGGACGAGAGTTTGCCGCTTCGGAATGATGTGGCGCGGGCGGCTTCCGTTGAGCGTGGAGGGCCTCCTCCGCTTGTCCACCAGAGAAAAAGCGCCAGGAATATTGCTTCGGCGAGTAGGGCAATCGGCATGCCAAGTTTCAGAAGCAACAGCGGCCACACGTTGCTAGCGGCGAGTGCAAGAAGAAGGCCAGAGATGATAGCCCGCAGCGAAATGGGCAATTTCGCCCAGAGGCTGGGCGCACGATCAGTTTCTTTTCTACCGCGCTCGCCTTCAAACATGGCCACCCTCCATCTCACAACCACGCGCTCGCCTGCCGAGTGCTTTCTTAATGTCAATTACGCAACGTAAAGGTCAAAAGTTGCCTGGAGGTGCCTTTTCCTGAATTCCAGGGCCAACTCTCTTCAAGTGGATGTACGCAACTCGGACAAGTGCTGGGAATCATCAACGCCCCAGATGGCGCAATGGCTCCCCCGAAACGGGGTTCTGGGATCTGTGAGTCTGCTCACTTGGACGTGTAACGGTCTTGCCGCGGAAGTGCCATGCGTCCGCGCGGGTAAGGAGGCGACAGCCCGTCATGGTCCATCACCCGCGCCTGACGGCGTGTTTAGTGATGCCCTGGCTAATCATCCGACATGCCGCACAAACTGACCTGCGACGATTCTTCTTGCCGTTTGATCATCGTCTGCGGAAAATCACCGAGGCGCCGATTTCTGCTTGTGCTCCTGCCGACGAAATGCGGCGAAAATGCTGGTAGCTATTTGCCTGGCCTCACTTGCCGATAGGATCTCGGGTACGCTGCGAGCGACCACGACCCGGCCATGGGATTGACCCGCGATAGCCACTGCGTGCGCCGTGCTTCAACCTTGCATCTCCTGTTGGGTGCGCGGGAGAATAGTTGCTTGCGCTGATGTTCGGTCGAAACTTGCCGGGCTTGGAGTGTGGGGAGGTCCATCTGTGCGCCCGGCAGGCACATTGGTGTGCCCGAAAGCAACTTTCTCATCCGAGTGGCTCCCTCCAAACCGGCGAAATTGGTTCCGTTTCAGGCCGGTGCTAACACACTCCCCCACTTCGCTTATCGGCGGAAGCGAGCACCCAGATGAGGAGGCGCAATCCGGCTGGGGCGCAGCCCTCGGACCATCGATCCGGCCGCGCACACTCCCCCAGATCGCTTATCGGCGGTTTAAGGCGAGAAGATGAGCTAATTAGCAGACTGCGAAAAACGCGAATCGCGAAGGCGGGGACATCTGACGAGGAGCAGACCAGGGCCGAGGGGGGAAAGGTTGGGGGTGCCGACGGCCCCCCCGTGACGCACACCCCCCCGATTCGCTTATCGGCGGAAGCGAGCACCCAGATGAGGAGGAGCAATCCCGCTGGGGCGCAGCCTTCGGACCATCGAGCGGGCCGCGCACACTTCCCCGATTCGGTTATCGGCGGAAGCGAGCACCCAGATGAGGACATGCAATCCCGCTGGGGCGCAGCCCTCGGACCATCGATCCGGCCGCGCACACTTCCCCGATTCGGTTATCGGCGGAAGCGGGCACCCAGATGAGGAGGCGCATTCCCACCGCGGCACAGCCCTCGGACAATCAATCGGACCGCGCACACTCCCCCACTCCGGTTATCGGCAATTTCACGTGAGAAGGTGAGGCTGCAATTACCGGCCGTGCCTAGGGTCGCGGTGCTATTCGGTTCCCTGCCGGACAATCACTGCGGCGGTGAATCCGCCTATCGCGTGTTGATCGGGTCGGGTACGAAAATATCCTCGCGAGTCGAAAAGGGGAATCAGGTGCGGGTGTCTTAGGGCGAGTTCGTGCGAGGTGAGGACACGAAATGCGGGCCGCTCGCTCAAAACCTTCTCCACCACCCCTTCGTTTTCCTCCGGTTCGAGTGAGCAGGTGGCATAAACCAAGCGGCCGCCGCTCGCCAGGGCGGGCAGCGCATTCCCCAGCATCATGGATTGCAACTCCGCGAGGCGAGTTATATCCTCCGGGCGGAGGCGCCACTTGATTTCCGGATTGCGCGCCAGCGTCCCCGTGCCCGAACAGGGTGCATCCAGTAAAATCCGCTCAAACTTTGCCCCGAAAGGAAGCTCACGGGCGGCGTCCAGTCGAACCATCGTCAAGCGCACCGCCGGCGGAACCCACTTCGGCAGGAGTTTGGCCAGAGTTCGCACGCGCGCGGCGCTATGGTCGCAGGCTACCAGCGTTCCGGCTCCCAGCATTTGCGCGAGTTGGCCCGCCTTCATTCCCGGCGCGGCGCAGAGGTCCAGAACACGCTGTCCAGGCTCGGGCGACACGAGTTGTGCCACCAGTTGCGAAGCCTCGTCCTGAATCACCACGCGCCCTTCCCGATACGCCCGCGTATTCTGCACTTGCCCGGATTCCACCGTCAGTCCCTGCGCCTCGGCGTACTGGCGATATGATGTGGTGACGCCCTCCACTTCCAGCTCTTGACGAACGTCATCCAAATTCTCGCCAGCATCAACCACCCGCAGCGTGGTGCGGGGAGTCTGAAGGCTGGCATAGGCCAGTCGCACCGCTCCCTCCTCGCCGGGTTCGGCGGTGGTCGCAGTAATCCTTTTCCACCGCTTCAACAACCATGCCGGAAAGGCGCGCCGCACGCTCTCTCGATCCTCGGCAGAAAGGTGGCCAAAGTCGCCTGCCAGCGCGCGGTCCTCGGGAGGCTCAAACTTTCTCAGTACCGCATTGGCCAAGCCCGCCGCGGAACGCTTGCGCGCGGCTTTTGTCAGCTCGACGGCATCATCCACTACGGCGCGCTTTGGAACCCTCTCCAGAAACCGAATCTGGTAAGCGCCCATGCGAAGAATCGTCAGCACTTCGGGATCGAACCCTTTCACGCTTTTTCCCGAAAGCTGCTCGATTTGGAAGTCCAGTTCGCCGCGCCAACGCAATACGCCCATCACGATTTCAGTGGCGAGCCTCCGGTCGGGCTCCTTCAGGGCGGAAACCTCCGGGCTTTGCAACAGATCCACAGCGAAGCGGCGACCGGATTCTAATCGGCAGAGAACTTGGTAAGCGACATTTCGACCGGGAGAAATGGGCATGACAGGCTATAAAGTAAAGTAAAACTTAAATATTAACTGCTTAAGACGCTGTATTAACATGAGATAGCCATGCGCTGAAAACTCGCCATCAACACTAATCAATTTGCCGATTTGCCCCCAGGTTTGGGCATTTGCCCTTTATCCACTTTCTCCTCCAGCGCAATTCTCACCCCGTTGAGAAAATCTCGAACCGGCATTCGCTTACGGCCTTCGAGTTGAATTTCCGCCAGCTCCAGCAGCGTCCCTTGTCCGCAGGTCACGCGGAGCCTGCCGCGGTCAGCGATCAGCGTCCCGGGATCGAGAGGCATTGCCTCGCCGGCGGCGGGGCGGGACGCAGCCCAGATGTGCAGGTTCTGGCCGCGAAAGCTCGTGTATGCCCCCGGCCAGGGCCGCAGGCCGCGAATGCGATTCCAAATCTCCATCGCCGGGAGGTTCCAATTGATTCGCCCGTCCTCCTTTTTCAAAATGGGCGCGAGCGTCGCCTGTGCGTGATCCTGGGGCTGCGCTTCCAAGTCACCTCGTTCAAGCCGCCGCAAAGTTTCAATCATCAAATCCGCGCCCAACTGGCTAAGCCGCTCGCCGAGCGTTTCCGACGTATCATCGTCCTGAATTCCCACTTCCCTCTTCAGCAAAATATCGCCGGTATCCAACCCCACATCGATTCGCATGGTGGTGACGCCGGTTATCGTTTCGCCTCGAATCAGCGCCCACTGAATGGGTGCCGCCCCTCGATACTTTGGCAGAAGCGAGGCATGCAGATTGATGCAGCCAAGACGCGACAGGTCGATCATCCATTTTGGGAGGATGTGCCCGTACGCCACCACCACGATCGCGTCGGGCCGAAAGCGCGAAAGGAAATCCACGGTCGCGGGGTCTTTAAGCTTTGCCGGTTGGTAAAGCTCCAAGCCCGCGCGCAGAGCCGCTTGCTTCACCGGCGGAGCTTTCAGTTCGTAACCGCGCCCACTGCGTTCATCCTGATTGGTTACCACCAGGTCGATCGCAAATTTCTCCGCGATGAGCCTTTCCAGGGTGGGGACAGCAAAATCGGGTGTGCCGCAAAAAAGCAGATTCATGGTTGGTGAACAGTGGACAGTGCACAGGAAAAGCAGTCAGTAGTGGACAGTGGGTAGTGGAGAGTAAATCTAAAACCTATGTCCAGGCAGGAGAGTTGCTTTCAGCGGCTGTCCACTGTCCACTATTCACTGCTTTTCTACCATTCTCCGGCTTTCATCATTTTGCGCACTTTGCGCTTGATGGATTCCCGCTTCAGGCGGCCGACGTGTTGGATGAAAAGTTTGCCGTTCAGGTGGTCGATCTCATGGCATAAAGCGCGCGCCAGCAGGCCCTCACCGGTCATGGTGATTTCCTGGCCGTGAACATCCTGAGCCCGCACCGTGACGCGCTCGGGGCGTGGCGTCTTGGCGCGAAAATCCGGCAAGCTCAAACACCCTTCCTCCTGCACGTGCTCGCCTTCCATGGAAACGATCACGGGATTGGCCAGCACTACCTTGGCTTTGGGATCCTCGCCCGAGGTCGTGTCAATAACGGACAACCGCAAAGGCAAGCCGATTTGCGGCGCTGCCAAGCCCACACCGTTCGCCGCGTACATGGTTTCAAACATGTCCGCCACGAGTTTTTCCAAGTTGCGGTCGAAGTCGACAATAAGCTTGCCGGGCTTCTCCAGAACTTCTCGACCGTATTTGACGATAGGATAGATCATTTTTGAAACTCGAAAATCGAAACTCGAAAATCCGGAACTCGATCCGGGCGGATGGTGCGGGCTTTACCCTCCGTGCCAGCGCCACTCGCGAGTTTCGAATTTCGATTTTCGAGTTTCGAGCTAGAACCTCCTGACTTGCTCCAAGTACCCATCAAAATTCCGCCTTGTCTCTTCCATCGAGTCTCCGCCAAACTTCTCCAGAAGTGAGCGCGCCAGGGTAAGCGCCACCATCGCTTCGCCCACCACGCCGCCCGCCGGCAGCACGCAAACATCCGAGCGCTCGTAGGCGGCTTTCACCGTTTCTTTACTTTCAAAATCCACCGATTCGAGCGGACGCCGCAGGGTGGAAATAGGCTTCAAATAGCCACGCACTACAAGGTCTTCCCCGTTGGTAATTCCACCCTCCAGGCCGCCGGCGCGATTGGTTTTGCGCGTAAAGCGCGCGTTGGCGCGGTCGTATGCAATCTCGTCGTGCACGTTCGAGCCCATCGCTGCGGCGCTGGCGATGCCGCTGCCGATTTCCACCGCCTTGACGGCTTGAATCGACATGACGGCCTGAGCCAACTGGCCGTCGAGCCGCTCATCCCACTGTGCGCATGACCCCAAGCCCGGGGGAAGGCCGCGCGCGATCACTTCAAACGTCCCGCCCACGGTATCGCGGTTTTCCGTGGCGCGGTCCACCTCTAATTTCATTCGAGCCTCAACCTCGGGGTCCACACACGCCAGCATCAAATCTTCCCGATCCCGCAAAGCCAACACGACCTCAAACGGTACAGGGTTGTCGGCAAGCCGCACCTCGCCGAGCGCCACAACGTGGCTGGCCACATCGATGGAAAAACTCTTCAAAAAAAGCTTGGCCACCGCCCCTATCGCCACGCGCGCGGTGGTCTCGCGAGCGCTGGCTCGCTCCAGAACATAGCGCGCCTCGCGAAAATTGTACTTCAGGCAACCCGCCAAATCGGCGTGGCCCGGCCGCGGCGGGGAAAGCGGTTTGTATTTGGCCCGCGATTCCGGCCGGTCTTCAACCGCCATCGCCTCTTTCCAGTTTTCCCAATCCCGATTCACAATCAGGATGGCGATGGGCGAACCGATAGACTGGCCATGCCTCACGCCAGAGAGAAATTGCGCGGTGTCAGTTTCAATCTTCATGCGGCCGCCGCGCCCGTAGCCGCCCTGACGGCGCTTCAGTTCGCGATTCACATAGTCAAAGTCGATCCGCAATCCGGCGGGCAATCCCTCCAGGATGGCGACCAACCCTTGACCATGCGACTCCCCAGCGGTTTGGAAACGCAGCATATCACCCACTTTGGCGCCGACGGCGAGGGGCGCCTAATCCTTTGGATTTTAGCGAATTCCGCGCGAACGGTCAAAAACCTGCGGAGTGTCCCCTCCGGATCCCCCGGCGAGCGCGCATCCCTCATTCCCCTCAAAGCGAATTTTGCGCCCCTCGCCGGGCCTTCTAGTCTATAATTCACCCCTTTCGGGGTTCCTATGCGCTACCTGGTGCTCAGTGACGTCCACTCCAATCTTGAAGCCCTCTACGCCTGTCTCGAACTCGCCGCCGGGAAATACGACCAGGCGGTTTGTTTAGGCGACCTCGTGGGCTACGGCCCGAATCCCAACGAGGTGATCGACAAGATTCGCAACCTTTGCAAGGTCGTCATCCGCGGGAACCATGACAAGGCCTGTTGCGGAATCGACGACGCCGCGGAATTCAATCCTTACGCACGCATGGCCACCCAGTGGACTCACGAAGCCCTCACGCCCGGGCATCTCGATTACCTTCGCGCCCTTCCCATGGGTCCCGCGGTCATGGAGGGATTCATTTTCGTGCACGGGTCACCCCAAGACGAGGACGATTATATTCTCGGGCCCGCACAAGCGCTGCCCCTCCTGCGCAGCCCGGAGACTCAACTCGTTTGCTTCGGCCACACGCACTTGCAAGGCGGCTTCATGCTTTCGGACACCGGGCGTTTTCAATCCATCCGCATCCCTGCCATACCGGATGGCTTGACCCTGGTGGTCCGGCTCGAAGACTCCACGCGCTATCTGATCAATCCCGGCTCGGTGGGCCAACCGCGTGACCACGACTGGCGCGCCGCGTTTGCCGTTCTCGACTTGGATGAAAAAAACGTGGAGTATTACCGCACTCCTTACAACGTGGCCCAAACCCAAGCCAAGATGGAAAAAGCCGGGCTGCCTCTGCCTCTCTACCGCCGCCTGGAATTGGGGCGCTAACAAACCGGGAAAGGACGAAATTCGAAAATCGGCCGAGTTTCCAGTTTCGATTTTCGAGTTTCGCCTTTTTTTGCTACTCAAAACTCCACGTAGACGGCTCTTGCGGTCGGGGGCGCCTGGTTCCAATCCGCCGGCATGTGGTCGAAGGTCACGCGGAAGGCGTAGGTTTCACCCGGCTGCAAGGGCTTGGCGCGATCCGCAAGAGGATGAGCGGTTTCTCGCAGCACCACCTGGTTGAGCGTATCCACGAAATTCAATTCCACATAGAGGCGGCGAACCACCTTCGCACCCGTGTTCGTGACGCTGCCGTCCACGTAGGTCACCGTGTCACCGAGGAAATTGGAGGCGGCGCTCAGGTGAAAATCACTAAAGACAAGCGAGGCCAGATAAGCCTTCTGCTCAGCGCTCAGAGTCGGTCGGCCCGCCGAAACCGGACGGGACACCGCGTGATGTTGCCGGAGGACAAAAACCGCAACCAGTCCCGCCAGAACTACAGACACAATTAGGATAATAATTAGAGATGAAATACCGTGATCGTTCCGAGGCATGGTCTTCAATCAGGTTCCCGCCACCGTGAGGCCGGAAATCAGTAAGGTAGGCGCCGCGATGGCGCTGCGAAACTCCAGGTCAGAGCCCACCATCTCGATATGGTTCAGCATTTCCGCCAGATTTCCCGCGATGGTGACCTCTTCCACCGGATAGGCAAACTCTCCGTTTTCAATCCACATCCCCGCCGCCCCGCGGGAATAATCGCCCGTCACAATATTCACGCCGAAGCCGATCAGGTCGGTAACATAAAAGCCTGCCTTCACGGACTTGCGAATTTCCTCGGCGGTATGCGGGCCCGGCGCCAGATAAAAATTCTTCGGCCCCACGCTGGGGGGGCCGGAGACGCCCCGCGAGGCATTTCCGGTGGTCCGCATATTCAGCTTGCGCGCCGTGTAGCAGTTTAACAGGTAATTGCTGAGCACGCCCTTTTCAATGACGGGCGTCACCGAAGCAGGAATCCCCTCACCGTCGAAGGGACGCGTGCCGAATCCGCCCTGACGCAGGCCGTCATCGAGGATGGTCACGCGCTCGCTGGCGACCTTCTGGTTCAGCTTCCCGGTCAGGAACGAGGCGCTGCGATAGATGGCGTCGCCGCGCACCGCCTCAAAAATGTGACCGACCAGTGTAGGGGCGGTTTCCGGATCGAAAATCACCGGCACATGGCAAGTCGCCATTTTACGCCCGCCGAGCTTGCGCAAAGTGCGTTCGGCGGCCTTGCGTCCCACAGCCTCGGGACTTTCCAGCGCGCTGCGGCGGCGCGAGACGGAATACCAGTAGTCGCGCTGCATGCCGCCATCCTCCGCCACCGGAGCGACGGAGCCCGCGCAGTACGATGACCGGTAACTGCCCGCGAAACCCAGCGAGTTCGCGTACGCCCTGCGCCCTACGCTCGCTTCAAACCATGCCCCCTCGGAATTCTTAATTCGGGGGTCGGTGCTCAGCGCCGCCTGCTCTGCGCGCCGGGCGTAGTCAATGCTCTCTTCGGGGGAGAGAGCAGCCACATCCTCGGAGTAAAGTCCCAAATCGCCTTCGTAACGGCCCAGCAGCGCCGCCTCCGGCAGGCCGCTGGCGGGATCTTCCGAGGTCACCTTCGCCATGGCGAGGGTGCGCTCCACCAGGCGCTTCAAAGAGGGTTCGGAAAAATCGCTGGAGAAGGACGAGGCGCTGCGGACGCCCCGGAAAACACGCAATCCCAGAACCTTGGAGGCAGCCTCTTTCAGCTTCTCGATCCTGCCGAGCCGCAGCGCGGCGGAGAATTCATCTGCTTCGTGGACGCTCACGTCGGCCGCGGTGGCGCCCCCGCGCATGGCACGGTTCACCAGCTCTGTGGCGATTTGTTCCAGTTGTTGTTCCATAAGCAGGAGTTAGATGCTGGAAGTTAGGAGCCAGGAGTCAGGAGCCAGAATACAGCACGCAGCGTATACGGGCTGCCGTTTCTTTTCTTCTAGCTTCTAACTTCTCAATTCTCTATACAAACGACTGTGCGCCGCGCGGGGCCGTGCCTCCCACGGTCAGGCGGCTGACTTTGATGGTGGGAATGCCCACTCCCACCGGCACGCTTTGCCCATCCTTACCACAGGTGCCGATTCCCGGGTCGAGTTTCAGATCGTTGCCGACGGCGGTGACGCGGGTCAGCACCGTGGGGCCGTCGCCGATCAGTGTAGCGCCCTTCACCGGCGCCGTCACCCGGCCATCCTCAATCAGGTAGGCTTCCGACGCCGAAAACACAAACTTGCCGTTGGTGATGTCCACTTGCCCGCCGCCGAAGTTGGCCGCGTACAGGCCGCGTTTGACGGAGCGGATAATGTCGTCAGGAGCGTCGGTGCCCGCCAGCATGTACGTGTTGGTCATGCGCGGCATGGGAATGTGCTCGTAACTTTCCCGCCGCCCGTTGCCCGTCCGCGTGGTTTTGAGAATGTCGGAGCTCAGCTTGTCCTGCAAGTAAGCACGCAGGATGCCCTTCTCGATCAGCGTGGTTTTTTGCGTGGGCTCGCCTTCATCATCCACATTCAGCGAACCACGCCGCGCCGGAATGGTGCCGTCATCCACCACCGTGCAAATGTCGGAGGCCACGCGCTGCCCCATTTTGCCGCTGAAAGCCGAGATGCCCTTGCGGTTGAAATCCGCTTCCAAGCCATGGCCGATGGCTTCGTGCAGCAGAATCCCCGGCCATCCCGGACCCAGGACCACTTCCATCTCGCCCGCCGGAGCTTCGCGCGCCTCGAGCTGCACAATCGCCTGCCGCGCCGCTTCTTTGGCAAAGTGCTCCGGGTCCCGCTCGCCGGAGAAGAACTCCAGCCCCACGCGTCCGCCACCGCCAGCGGAGCCGGACTGGAGATTACTCCCGTCCTGGGCGATAGTGAAAACACTCAGCCGGACGAGCGGCTGGAAATCCGTAACTACGCGGCCGTCCGAACCGGCAATCAGCACGTGCCGAATCTGGTCTCCGTAAGTCGCACGCACCTGCTTGATGCGCGGGTCGTAAGCGCGCGCAGCGATATCCGCCCGGACCACCAGTTCCAGCTTGTCTGACAATTCGCGATCCGTGGAGGGCACAACCACATGGTAGAAATCGTGGTGGGCGTCGAGCGCGCTCAGGCCCACCGTCGAAACGCGCGCCGGGCCGCTGGCAATGCGCCCCGCAATCTTTGCGGCCTTCAAGATCTTTTCCGGAGCCAAATCGTCGGTGTAGGCGTAACCGGTTTGCTCCCCCGCCACCACGCGAATGCCACAGCCCATGGAGATTCCTTCGGTCGCCGTCTTCACCAGCGACTCGTCCACGAGCAGCGACGACGAGGTGGTGTGCTCGAAGTAGAGATCCGCGTACTCGCCGCCCTCGGAAAGCGCCGCCCCCAGGTACTGAGAGAGATTTGCCTCCGTCAGTCCAAAGCGGTCGAAGAAGAACCGATCAGAATCGCCCATCGTGGTAAGCCCACCTCATCTTTGGCGCGCGCGGTATCGAAGATTGCGCGCCCAACACCCTGAATTCCAACCTAACACACCCCCCCGGATGTGTCAATTTTGGCAGAGCCACAACCCCACGAAAAGGTCGCCGAGACAAGCTCGCGGTGGTAGACTCACTTACATCTCACCTTGGAGGGCTTATCATGAGTAAGGAAGGTTTCTCGCGACGAAGCTTCCTTCGCAGTACGGCGGTGGGCTCCACGGGTGCGGCTCTGGCTTCTCTGCCGATGACGCACACCGCGGCAGCCGAGGCGCCAACCGAACCGCCCTGGCCGGTGACGGTGGAATCGTATCCCCTGACTGAGCCCAGCCCGGCCTCGAGCCAAGCGCGCATCAAGCTGGTAACGGGCCCAAGCGGAATCGCCAGCCCCTACCGGGAGAAGCTGCAAGCCTATGCTCCCAACCTGGAGATCAAGGCCTGCCATACCGAGGAAGAGCACCATCAGGAAATCGCTGACGCCCACGTCGTCTTCGGTTGGCTCAGCCGGGAAGACTTACTGGCCGCCCGGCAGTTGCGCTGGATCCAATACCCGGCCGCGGGCGTGGAGGGGGTCCTTTTTCCGGAACTGGTGGAGAGCCCCGTGGTGCTCACCAACATGCAGCGCATGTTTTCGCCCACCATCTCGGAATCGGTCATCGGCCTGCTGATTACTCTCACCCGCCGCCTTAGCGATTACGCTCAACAGACCCGCGAGCGCCGCTGGAACGCCCTGGAGGGACTCGCCGAAATCAGCGGACTCACCATGGGCATCGTGGGCATGGGCGGGATCGGCACGGATACGGCTTACCGCGCCCACTACGGTTTCCACATGCGCATTTTAGCCACGGACCCCAAGCCCTTGCCGAAGCCCGCATTTGTGGCGGAACTCCACTCGCCCGAATGGCTCCCGAAAATGGTCCCGCAGGTTGACGTGCTGCTCAGCGCTGCACCGCATACTCCCATCACCCATCATATGTTCAATGATGACGTCTTTCGCTTGATGAAGCCCAGCGCTTACTTTATCAATGTCTCGCGGGGCGGGTTGGTGGACTCCCCTGCCCTGGTCAGGGCTCTAAAAGAACGCCGGATCGCCGGCGCTGCGCTCGACGTGACGGAACCGGAACCGCTGCCCGCGGATGATCCTTTGTGGACGGCGGGCAACATCATCATCACTTCGCCGCGGTGTCGGCTGGTTCAACACAGAAATGCATGGACCTTTTCTGCGAGAACGTCCGGCGTTACGTGAACGGCTTGCCTCTGCTGAATGTCGTGGATAAGAAACGGGGCTATTAGCATTGGCGAATGACGATTTGGGAATGGTGATGGGTGACGCTCTGGGATTTTGGATTTTAGATGGTTCGTTGGCGATTTGTGATTGGTGATTGGCGATTTACGATTGAGACAATCCGAAATGGGTAATCTTGCTTGTCACTCGCCACTCGCCACTCGCCACTGCCTTTCGCCCCTCCCAGAGTGGCGGTGAAAATTCGACATTGACCTGCCGCCTGCTGCCCTTGAGTCACTGGCCGAGTACATAGGCCTGCAATGGACCTCGGACTCCTCCTGTCGTCACTCGTCACTCATCACTCGTCACTGCTCTTATCATCACTCATCACTGCCTTTTACAGCTCCCACAAGCCCCTTCGGGAAATCGCCGACCCCCAAAACCGCGGTCTGCGCCAGCCGGCCGATTGGTTTGGGCGTATAAATGGTCTTGCGCCCAAGCGCTCCCC
>Ga0326727_10003720_pt1 | contig 48023 bp, 38 predicted proteins | sample MB2enrmetagenome_FD_207643 | JGI IMG/M metagenome (GOLD analysis project Ga0326727, IMG submission 207643) | Lab enriched peat soil microbial communities from McLean, Ithaca, NY, United States - MB29MY | ecosystem: Environmental > Terrestrial > Soil > Wetlands > Peat | place: USA: New York... | reverse complement strand
GGTGGAACAAAGGGGGATGCGCCTGGGCCTGTGGGTGCCCCTAGCCGCCATCAGCACGAATACCGCGGTTTATCGGGAACACCCCGAGTGGGTCTGCAAAGACATGCACGGAAAGCCTAAGTTCACGCGGACCATGGAGGGTTCGGATGCCGTGATGTGTCTTGCCACTGCTTACAGGGAGGTGGCCGCGAAGCGGATCAGCGCATTGATTGGCCGCTATCACCTGGCCTACGTCAAGGTCGACCTCACCACGGTGTTTAATGCTTACGGCGAATCTCCGGGCTGCTATGCGCAGGGCCATGACCACAGCTCCTGGGCCGAATCGCTGGAGCGCATTTACGAAGGCATCCAGTATGTGACCAATCAGGTTTACCGTGATCATCCCGAGGTGTTGCTTGACCTCACATTCGAACTCTGGGGGCAGAAACATATCATCGACTACGGCTTGCTGGCGGCGGGTGATTTGGACTGGCTTAGCAACGTGGATGATGGAACGCCGGGGTCTGCCGGCCCGCGGCAGGCTCGGACCTTGCTCTTCCTGCGGTCCTTGGCCATTCCGGCCGAAACGATGCTCATTGGCAATCTTCAGGCTGAGATGTCGCCCATTGACGAACGCCTGGCAACTGCCATGGGCGCGGGTCCGCTTTTCCTCGGCGACTTGAGAAAGCTGACGGCTGAGCAGCAGGCTTGGTATGGCGAAAAGATTCGGTGGTTCAAAGCGCTGCACAAGGAAGTGGCACTTCTGGATGGGTTCTTCCCACTCGGCAACTGGCAGCAGCCCGGAGCGGCGACCTGGGACGGGTTTGCGCGACTCAGCCGCCAGGGCGAAGGTATAATCGCTCTCTTTAAGAACGAATCGCATCTCGAGGAAGTTGACTTGGTTCTGCCGGTTTTCCCAGATGGAACGTTCCACCTTCGCTCCGCAATGACCGGGAAAGCGCTGGGCACCCGCATCGGTGAGCAGTTCCGCCACGGGATCGAGATTCACCTTCCGCCGGAGCACAGGGTGGAGATCTTGGAAATCCGAAAGTAGGTGCCACCGAAAGGAGGAGATTCTTGTAGCGAAGCGCGTCGCTCTTGTTCATGGCGATTCCTCGCCGTCCTGAAAAACCCGAACGCCGACAAAAACGCTAAGGCACAGGCCCTAGGATTCGTGATTCATTTCGTCGGCGACTTGCAGCAGCCGCTGCATGCCGAGTGAGTTGTTTCCGACTGCGCCACGCACAATTGCGAAGGTGCTAATTTGGCCAACAATATAGTTGACTAACCAACCTGACATTGGAGCTTCAGTCTTGTTCCCTTCGGCCTTCCGAGTTAGCCTTTCCGCTTCTTCTTAGCCAGAGGAGTAATCTGCTTCTTCTCACGCGTGATCTTCGGAACTTTCACGACGCGAGCAAGCGCAGCCTTGAACTTCCGCATAGCCTCTTGCGGGTCGGCTACCTCAACATCTTCTACCTTCATTCGCATCAATTTGCTCGTTTCCTCACGATAGGATCACCTTATTGACTCGCCACTTTTATCCTCATGAAGTTCCGGGGGAATACTTGATCTGTGTATCTAATCTCTGAGTCGATCTGAAAACTGGTCTTCAGCACTCTCTTTAGTTCCTTCGCTGCTTTGTGCGCTCGTTCCTGTGAAGGCTCCATCTTTGAGCTTAGCTCAATTGTTAGGCTGTCTGGAAACCAAGACGGATCTCCCATTTTTATGTTATTGCCTCCAGTCGTCCAGTTGGCCATCTCCAAACCTATTTCAATCTGCTTTGCGAGTGCTCCAGGCTCATTGGTTCCGTCGTTCCAAATCGCAGCAGTTACTCCACTGAATTGTTTCAACTGTTTCCCCAACTCTTTAGCGTTGACGTAACGAGGGAGGTGAGCGGCTTCTCGCTTCAATTGTAGTGCGCTCTGCTTTTTCTCTACAGAAGTAGGGAGTTGGATGATCTTGTCTAATTTGCCGTTTACGTCTTGTTGCCAACTAGCTACATTTGTTTGCCAACTCGCAAATCTTTGCTGTCTGGTTTCATCGGATTTCATCGCGCGATACTGATACAAGACCGCGACGACCACTCCTAGCACGCCGATTGTCCAGAAGATCAGCTTAGCCCTGCGCCGGGAAGATTCTTCCGTAATTGCCTCAGCGGCCACAAGTCCCCCGTAAATTGCCATCGCCATCGGAACGATTGCAAGAAATAAAACTCCAAGAGAAAAATCTAACCAATTCATGGAAGTATAATCCCCTTCCTGATTTTAGATGGGATGGGATTATACTCCCTATTCCTAAGCTGACCTTCTCCCCATCTGACCTCATGACTTTCATGGAGTCGGAGTATGCCAGTTGGATGGACCGTTTCCATCTGGAATTCCCGGATGCAGTGCAGCCAGACCAGGACACCGCTGAAGGTCGCATATTGCAGGCAAGAGGGGAAGAACATGAGCGCACGTTTCTCTGTGAGCTCATGATGCGTGGAAGGGACTTTTTCGGCCGATCTTGGGGAATGGCATCCTTTCAGCGTAGTTTGGCATCAATTCAGACGGAAACGGAGTGACTTTTCTTCACATTTCTTCACTTTCTCCTCTCCTTATTGTTCTTTACCTCGAGAGCCGGGGCACTGTCCCACCTAGAAAACACCCCGGCTCCTCCTCACCGTTGCTATGGGAGCAACGCCGCATAACACTGAGAAACTCCACACCGTGCTCTACGCATAGGCCAGATCAGCGATAGTTGGTCAATCCACGCAGCTGCGTTCATAACGGCGTACGCGAAGCAGGAAGCACGCGCTTGACGCTTCAGTGTTTACGGTCCAGAATTCGTAAACATAATATGCTACCCTACAAGCGCTCGTATCTGCGAGTCAGCGTTACGAAATGCGGGCCCGCTGAAAGGACAAAGATTCGCCAATGAACATCACGCTGTCGAACGGCAGGACCATCCCCGTAGAGATGCACAGAGCGAGGATCGTGCAGAAGATCAGCCTGCAGCCCGTCGCGCGCAGACTTCAAGCCATCCAGGAAGGTGGCTACAACACTTTCTTGCTTCGAAACAGAGATGTGTTTCTGGACATGCTCACCGATAGTGGCACGAATGCGATGAGCGACAACCAGCTCGGCGCGATGATGGTCGCCGACGACGCCTACGCCGGGAGCGAAAGTTTCTACAAGCTCGCCGCGGCGGTCAAGGACGTACTGGGCTTCGACTATACCATGCCGGTGCACCAGGGCCGCGCGGCCGAGCATCTGCTGGCCAAGGTCTTCGTCAAGCCCGGCGACGTGGTGCCGATGAACTATCACTTCACCACGACCAAGGCCCATTTCGAGCTGGCGGGCGCAACCGTGCTGGAGATCTACGGCCCGGAGACCCTGAACACCCAGAGCACCGAACCCTTCAAGGGCAATATTGACTTGCGGAGATTCGCCGATGCAATCAAGAAGTACGGCGCCGACAAGATTCCGTTCGTCCGGATGGAGGCGACCACCAACCTGGTGGGCGGCCAGCCTTTTTCCCTCCGCAATCTGCGCCAGGTGAAAGAACTGGCAGCCCAGCACAACATCCCGTTGGTCTTTGACGGCAGCCTGATCTCGGAGAACGCCTATTTCATCAAGCAGCGCGAGGAAGGCTACGCGGACAAGTCCATCTCGGAAATCATTCGCGAGATGACGAGCCTGGCGGACATCTACTATGCTTCGGGGCGCAAGAGCAGCTCCGTGCGAGGCGGCATGATCGCCACGAATTCCAAAGACTACTATGACCGCCTGCGCGTCTGGCTGGTGGTGTACGAGGGGTTTCCCACTTACGGCGGCATGTCCATTAAGGAAGTCGACGCGATGGCCGTCGGCCTTCGGGAAATGACCGACTTCAGCGTGGCGGGTAGTGCGCCAGAGTTCATCCAGTATTTCGTCGGACGGCTTCTGGAAAACGGAGTCCCGGTGGTTACTCCGGCGGGCGGACTGGCGTGTCATGTGGACGCCGCGCGTTTCCTGGCGCATTTGCCGCAGAGCCAATACCAGGCTGGCGCGCTGGCGGCCGCCATCTACATTGCCTCCGGCGTCAGGAGCATGGAGAGAGGGACCATTTCGACGGACCGGGATGCACAAGGCAACGAGGTGTACGCCGACCTGGAGCTGGCGCGGCTGGCGCTGCCCCGCCGGGTGTTTACGCTGTCGCAGATCGAATATGCGGTGGACCGGCTGACCTGGCTCTACCAGCACCGCCACTTGGTGAAGGGTTTGAGATTCGTGGAAGAGCCACCGGTGTTGCGGTTCTTCTTCGGAAGGCTGGAAGCCCTGGACAATTGGGGCGCGGAGCTGGCAAAGGCCTTCGAGTCGGACTTCGGACCGCACTTCTGAACTGGGACGGTGGACTCTCCCGTTCTGCTTGGAGTGACCCGGGACACATGGGGGGCCATGACGGGCACTGGGAAGAGGCTGGTTCGGCCGGCCCCGACCTGGCGGGCCGCCCGATGACCCCGAGGCCCGGGGACCTCCGGGCCCCACGAATCCCACGCCACAAAATCAGCAACACACTTTTACCCAACTACCCAGCGCCGTTGCCTTTTCCAGTCAAACGATGCGGGCTGTGCCCCCATGCCTCGCCCTGGTTGGCAGACCGGCCACGTTTGCGCCACTGGGGCACCACCTCGCCCTATTGGCCGGCACCTCGCGTCTTCCCAGATTTGGCATTGGTCACAAAGGCGTGAAAACGTTCTCGATGGTGCCGAACGTACTCAGTCCAATCTCGTGCTGTACCCGCAGTTTCGGCTCATCGGGAATGCCAATTAGGTTCAGCTCGTCAGACAGGGTGATTGCTCCAACGTCAAACAAAACGTGATGGTTGGGGCAGAGGCAGAGGATATTCGCTGCGGCATCTGGCGCGTCGTGCGGCCTGCCCAAGGGTTTTATTTGAGCCCCCTCAGCATACGCTCCAGCAGGAGTCTCCAATCTTACACCGCAAATCTGGCAAACATAGTTGTAAATCTCTTTGACTCGGCGGCTCTTTCCCCTGTCCCGAACAACCCTCATGGTTGTGGCCTGTGACCGGCTCGGGCCGGGGCGCTGGGACGTGCTATCGTCGCCGTTTGACGACGCCGCAAGGCGTTGTCTGCTGCGCAGCGAATCACGTGCGCCAGATCTATGTCGTCGAACGGAGGGGCGATGAAATCGAAAGCTCCCATTTCGATGGATGAGGCGTAAAGCTTGGTATCAATTTCCCGCCCCACGACAATCACACTAACAGGTGAAGACGCTCTCGCCGAATAGGACACGACATCAGCCCAGTTCCCGTCTGGCAATTCGCTCTCAGTGAAGGCCAACAGCGGCGGATCGACCCAAGACAAGACATGGCATGCTTCGGCAAGAGTGTGCACGCGCTTTGTGGCGACACCAAGCTTCTCCAGAGCAGCCTCCACGTTGTTGTAAGGCTTTGCCTGGTGAAATATGAGCAGGGCCGAGACTTTTCCTCGCATTGGGGCACTCTAACCTGGAATAGGAATTTTCATTCGGTGTTGCCAGGCAAGACACGCTGGCAATGGCGAAGCTGCTAGAGGTCCTTTATGAGCACACCCGTGACCGATGAGGAAGGATTGCCGGCGTGAGTTCGTCATGCTTTCCGTAACGCGGTCAACTTACTAGCTGCATCGGAACCTTGATCCCGGAGTCCAGACCTGCACCGATGGCCTTTCCCAGTTTGCCCAAAAACCTCCTCAGTTCGCCGTAACCACCTGATTCTGGACTGGGCTTAGAGGCCGAATCCCTCACCTCACAATCACCAGATTGTGGGCAGCGGTAATCTGGTCCACAATCTCCTCGCCTACGCATGGGGCCGCCACATGCCCGATCCGTATGATTGGGCGGCGCGCCTCGAAGAAAAGGCGAAAAAAATGATGATTGCCGGTGAATCCAAAGCGCTCATTGACTATGAGCGACTCGGCCGGGACGCCATGCTTTCCACCCCAATACCGGATCACTACCTGCCGCCCCTCTACGTGCGTGCGACCGGGCAGCTGGGCGAAGTCATCACGTTCCCGATCGGGGGCATTGATGGAGGGTGGATCTCGACCGTGGTCGTCAACTCGGTTCGCCCGATAAGAGGCGCTTGAAATGAAAGCGGCATTGTTAGGGGGACGGGCTGCTTCGGTTCAGCGCTGCTCAAGGAGGCGCCGATCAACTGCCTTGGGGTAGGTGTGATTTTGGGGAGGGCTAGTTCACGAGTTTGTGCTCTTGCTGACGAGGCCAAGTTGGGTTAGTACGGACGCCGGACATCCTCTCCACTCTGACTGTGGTTCGTTTCCGAGGTAGGGCAAATCTCTTATTCCTATTTCGCTGGTGAAAAACCCATTCACGACCAGATCTCGGAAATGGTTGAAGAAGGCGACGGCGCTGGCATCCTCGCGTGTTGCCTTCTTGGGATAAGCAATGCGGTCGAGGATTTGCTTTCTCTGGCTGGTCGTGGAATCGATGAAATCAGCCCCGAACAAGCGGTTGCACTCCATGTCCAGCCATGTTAGACCCCCTCGGATTGTGGACAGAAGGTTGCCATGTTTGAAATCCAGCCAGTCGTCGATGAATTCCGGAACACCTGCGGCTGTGGCGCTCACCGAACGCTCGTCGGCGGGTATGATCAGATCACAAAGAACATGAACCGTCTTCCACTCGCTTGGATTGAAGATTTTGGGCAGATAAGGTGCCGGAGCTTCCTGAGAAGCAATTTTGGCGGCTATTTCTTGCGGTGCTGCGGACGCACGCTGGGTTCCAGAAAAAAGAGCCCCTGCGGGCATGGCTGTCATTAGTCTAAGGATGGCGCGGCGGTCAAGGCGCACGCCAGGTCTTGGAGCCTTCTTCTGTTCCACAGCGCCTCCCTACAGGTTCTGCTTTCGAACCTGGTCCGTGATAAATTCTGAAGTGCGCCAAGCGAGAGCCATGATGGTCAATGTTGGATTCTTGTCTGCGTTGCTCACAAAAGGCGCGCCGTCGGTGACGAATAGATTCTTGCAATCCCAGGCCTGGCAATAGGGGTTCAGCACCGAGGTTTTCGGATCATCTCCCATACGAGCGCCGCCTATCTCATGGATGCACTCGCCGCCACGTGAAATTCCCCACCGCTCCTGCGGTCCCGCGGATCGGATCACTTCACCCCCCAGAGTCCTAACGATTTCCTGAAAGGTTTCCTGCATATGGCGCGCCATGAGGATTTCTTCCTCGCCCCATTTGAAGTGAAACTTCAGAACTGGGATACCCCATTGATCCACCACATCTTTATCAATCTCGCAGTAGCTTTCTTTATTGGGGATCATCTCGCCACGCCCGTGGAAGTCCACGAACGCGCCGTACAACTTCCGGCAGCCCCGTTTGAGTTCCAACCCGTATCCTCCGCCTAGAAAACGCTCCGACCCGCTCAAGAGTTCTGATCCAGGCATCCCCCGTCGTCCCCCCCCAAACTCGATATGGTAGCCGCGCGAAAAAGGCATTTCGTGGCGCAGTTGCTTCTGGTAATTCCACCAGGGCATGTAAAGATGCATTCCTCCCACCCCGTCCTCGTTGTGGGGAGGCAAGTCCATGAGGTTTGGCAGAAACCCTGTAACGTCGGACATCACCGTATCCATCACGTATTTGCCGACCATGCCGCTTGAGTTGGCAAGTCCATTTGGGAATTGTCGACTGCGGGAGTTCAACAAGAGGCGCGCGGTTTCGCATGCACTCGCCGCCAGCACGATAACCTTCCCGCGAGCCTGAACTTCTTGGCGCGTTTTCTTGTCGATGTAAGAGACACCGGTGGCCCGGCCATCCGGGTCCGTCAGGACCTCACGCACCATCGCGTCACACCGGATTTCCAGATTCCCAGTGGCTTGGACCGGAACCAGCAAAACGGCGGGCGAGGAGAAATTGGAGGAGAGCCGGCAACACCGCCCACATTGGGCAACATAGTGACATGCCGGCCGCCCGTTCAGGGGGCGCGTCAGAATGGCCAGGCGGGAAGGGACGCAAGGGATGCCAAGCTTTCCACAGGCTTTTTGGACCAGCAATTCGTAACAGCGTGGGGTAGGGGGTGGCAAGAATTTCCCGTCGGGGCAGTTCTCCGAGCCTTCGCAGGAGCCAAACACTCCGATCAGTTCTTCGACCTTATCATAATAGGGCGCTAAATCCTCGTAGCCAATGGGCCAGTCAGAGCCCTTGCCGTCGCGGCTGTAAGGCTTGAAATCATAAGGGCCGTTCCGGAGGGAGATGCGTCCCCAGGCGTTGGTGCGGCCTCCCAACATGCGTGACCGGAACCACACCCACTCGGTACCAGGAGCGGAAGTGTAGGGTTCGCCTTCCACCTGCCAGCCGCCGACGATGGCAGCAAAGTAGTCGAAGGGGTGCTCGGGGGTAGGGGCGGCCCGGTGCGGCGCGTCGTAGCCCCACTCCAACCACTTCGAATCCCGGGCCGCATCGAACCAACTTCCGGCCTCCAACATAAGACACTTGGCACCAGCTTTAGCCAAGATATATGCGGCCATTCCCCCGCCTGCCCCTGAACCGACAATAATCACATCATAAGCATCCGGGCTAGGCATCAGTTGTGGCACGGGCTCTTCTCTTTCATCACACGAACTGGCGCATTCATTAGTGCGGAATCAACTTCGCCACAATCCTCTCCCTTCATAAGGTCTTCAAAAACTCAATCAGATCGTTTAGTTGCAACTTGTCCATATCCGAGGTGATTCCGTGCTTGTCTTCGGGATTAAACTTGGTCCAGATTTCCTCGAGCGTTTGGGCCTCGCCGTTATGGAGGTACGGAGCCCTCATATAGATGCTCTCGAGTTGCGGAATGTCAAACTCCTCAATCGTGTCGTACCTCGTCGCTGTGCCTACGCTGATCTGGACCCTCGACGTGTAATGTGTCAGAGGGGCATGACAGAAATAGCACCGGTTTTCGGGGCGAATCAGGGAGCCGTCATTCGTTCTTGTTCGAAAGAAGATCTCCCGTCCACGCTCCTGCGCTTCGGTCAGTTCGTGATGCGAGCCGAGATGCCGATTGGGAGGTAGCCTGAGCGACTGCATGAACGATTCGAGGTCTTTTACCTCACCTGGACTAAAGCCTTGCGACCGGAAAATGTACATGGCGGTGCGAGGACCGTCCTGCGTTGCGAGGTCAGGGTTCTTGCCATTCCACTTGTAAGGGGATGTGTCCTTAATCCCCAGCAGTGTGCGGTTCTCGACCACGTCGCGGCCTAGCTTGCGAGTTTCGAGCATCCACGCCAACCCATCGGAAAGCCCTTCATGGGGATGGCAGGTAGCACATGCCAATTGGCCTTGAAAACAGTAGCTTGCGTCGAAAAACAGGCGTTCACCATGGCGCACAGCAGTAATTTCCTTCGGCCCGCCCAGGTCAATCGTGGAAGTAACTCTCAACTTCCCCATGTCCACTACACTCACCGTATCGTCCAGGTGGTTAGCGATATAAGCGAAACGGCCATTTGGAGCGACGGCGATAGCGGTGGGATGACGCCCGGTTGGAATGCGGTGGACAACGAACTGGCGGGCGGAATCGAGCCGGTCCGCCAGCGCTTCAGGTTTATCTAGCGGGAGCTGACGTAACAGTTGGTTGAGCTTCGCGGTATCGATGATGGAAACCACATTAGCACCGGCAGCAGTCACCAGCACCCACTGCCCATCAGGCGTGCTAGCCGCGCCGAACCCGTCGGCATAATAGTAGTCAATGTCGTCCAGCAAGACCTCATCGACGCGTGATTTCCCGACGCCCCCAGCGTGGGGAGCAGAGGGGTGAATGATCGCCATTCCGTGCGTCAAGTACCAGCCCTGCTCGATCTGAACCAGCGGATTCAGATTCTTGGGCCGCATGAACGGGATAAGCAAGAAACCTCCCGTACCTGCTGGCACTTCGGTAATGTGCCGAAGTTGGATAACCCCTGGCACGACGATTCTTTCCGCGACAACTTGCTTCCGGGTGTCAATCACGGTTAACTCGGAAACCGGCGGTTGATCGACAGATCCTGCGCGCGCTAGCAGGTTCGAGACGTATACTCGGCTTCCATCACGCGAAAGGGCGGTATATTCAGGAAATGTCCCGGTGCATAATCGCTTAATCTCCTTCCCGCTTGAGAGGTCAAAGAGAGAAACATCATTCCCCAGGGTGTTCGCTACGTAAAGCACTTCTCCCCTTCGGTCGGTTGTCACCCCGACAGGCCCCCAACCGGCCTCGAGCGTCCGGCGGGGCTGCAGGGAATGCGCGTCAATCTCAGTGATCGTATCGTCCCACTCATTCGAAACATAAAGTGTCTCCCCGTTGGGAGAGAGCGCAATCCCTTTCGGTTTATGACCGACCCTTACGCGCCCTATAACTTGCCCGGTGCGAGTATCCACTGCCAGCAGCAGATCACTATCTTCGCAGACCACATAAAGCCGTTGGCCATCAGACGAAAGCCTGAGGTCCACAGGGCTCAGATAATGCGGGCCGGTGACCTGAGACCAGTCAGAGCCTTGGCCGATCTCGGATGAAGCCGCTGCCGGGAAAGCGCGTGAGCCGAGTCCGGCCAGAAACACGAGGATGAAAACTGCGGTGGATGAAAGTCGCGTGAAAAGATTTATCATAGGCCGCAAAACGGTCAAAACTGCCTGAAACTGAAAAGCCCCGCCACCTTACTATTCCGCAACCCAGACCCGAGGTAGGGGCTCGTAGGGGAACACACAAACGTTGCGGGTCGAAAGCTGCAACCCCAAATTAGTTCCCGCTGGCTGAGCCTAGGATCAGCAGAAACCATTGTCTATGACATCCGTCATAATAGCGTCAGACAGCAATCAAAACGAGATAAACAACTTGTCTATTCCTGCCGATTAGCAGACCGTTAGGGAGGTGTATAATGTCGTAGTATTAGGCGATTGGAATTCAGCCTGGGCGAGCGCACGCAGATTGCGTTCTGACCTTTGCCTGTTTTCGTGTTTATATTAGGCAGTAAGAACAATGAGCGCCCAAGTGTTTCCTGGCCGCGCCGAGCTGCTTCGAGTCGGAGGGACCCACGGCCAACGCGCGTTTGCGGTCTTCTGCTGTGTAAATGTGGAGCCTGCGGGTTCCATCCTCGATCAGTAAGATGTTGAAGGTGAGTTCAGTGACAAGCGGGATGGTATTCTACCGAGCTGGAACAGTCGCAGGCGCACCGGCCAGTTCCTGAGGGCTGAGAATTGTAATTGTCCCCCCACCCACGCGAATCACTCCCCGTTGCTTCCAATCGCTGAGGATGCGGCTTACGCTTTCGCGGGAGGCGCCGATGTTGCGAGCGATTTCCTCATGGGTCATGTGCAGTGTGATGCGCAGACCGTCGGCGGTAACCTGGCCGTGCTTGTTTGCCCATTCGAAAAGGAATTGAGTGAGTTTGGCGTGCGTATCAGGAGCCAGCGCCAGCATGCGCGTCTGCTGCCAGGCTTTGCTGATTTCCATACTGAGGTGCCTGGCCACACGCAGCGAGACATCCGGGTGAGCACGCATCAACTGAAGGAATGCCAAACGGGGGAGAAAGCCCACTTGGCTCGGGCACAATGTTTCCGCCGTGGCAGGATAGGGTTCGTCCGCAATCAGAGAGCTTAGACAGAGTACTTCGCCTGGCTCCGCGATCCGCAGCGTGAGGCTCTGGCCCCCCTGGGAATTCACGTAGAGCTTCGCTTGGCCTGCGCAGATGAGGAAGAGCCCGCGAGTCGGTTGCCCCTCAACAAACAACAATGCCCCTTTGGGGTAAAAAGCACTTTGACGAAGGTTATTGAGCTCGGCCAGCGCACCGTGGGGAAATTGGCAGAATAGCCCTTCCTCTTTTGTGACACATCCAAAGCAGCTTTCGATTATCTTCAAATTGTAGGGGCCGCGTGGCGGATCATCGGGCATGTGGTCACCGTGCTCGCTCAATTATGTCCCAGACTCAAGTTCTTTCCAAGTGAAAAAATCAACATAAAACGAACAGTGCATGGCAATTAAGCCCGAAAAAGCTTGTTTTGGACGTCTTTGTGTCTATTTCGGCGAGTCGGTTGTGACGCAGGTCACAATGTCCAGGGTTGCCGGTCACTGACCCTATTTCCTGCTTCCATCTATCTTCGGTGGTGGCGCAGGTACTTTTTGAGATTTGAGGTGAAAACATGAAGAAAAATGTACCCCAGGTTCTTGCACTTAGCTTCTTGCTGCTCAGTTTCGGTGCCCTGGCGTTTGCCGGGGAAATCAAAGGCAAAGTCACGCCCCATGGCCTGCGGTCCGCGGAAGACATTGCCGTTTATGTTGATGCCATTCCTGGTAAGACCTTCAGTCCGCCCTCAAAACCCGCAGTGGAAGATCAAAAGCACATGGCTTTCGTTCCTCACGTGCTCGTTGTCCTGAAAGGCACCACGGTGCAATTCTTGAACAGCGATCCGGTGGGGCACAACGTTTACTGGCCCTCCATAAGCGGCAACAAGAAGCTGGCTCACAATATGGGCACCTGGCCGCAGGGGCAGGAGAAATCGTTTACCTTTAACGACCTTGGGGTCGCGCCTCTACTCTGCAACGTGCACCCGGAGATGTCCGGCTACGTGGTGGTGGTTCCCACGCCTTACTTCGCCGTGACGGATAAGGAAGGGGATTTTGAGATCAAGGATGTTCCCGATGGCAGCTATACGCTGAAGACGTGGAGCGAAGTAGGCAAGCCTGCAACCCAATCCGTTTCGGTCTCGGGTGGATCGGCCTCCGTCGACATCACAGTGACGCGCTGATCTTGTGGGAAGACGCCTCGAACGGGTGCTCGGACCAAAGTCTTTGGACTACGAATCGAGCGGAGCCGCAACGTGAGCGAGCAGCGAACAAAACTCGTTGACCTGGATTGGCTGGAGTCAAACTTCCCCTGCATGCAGGCCTGTCCGGTCCACACCCAAGCGGGCCGCTATGTGGCGCTGATTGCGGAAGGCCGGTACGAGGAGGCTTATCGTTACGCTCGGGCCCCAAATCCGCTCGCGTCGATCTGCGGCCGGGTGTGCGGCCACCCTTGCGAAACCGCCTGCCGCCGCGGGCAGTTCGATACGCCCATCTCCATCCGTGCTCTTAAGCGTTTTGTCACGGAGCGTCACGGTCCGGAATCGCGCACTCCGTTGGAACTCTACCCCGAGAAGCCCCGCGTGACTCACTCGGAACGCGTGGCGGTGATCGGCTCCGGGCCTGCGGGCCTTGCAGCCGCACATGATCTCGCTCTGCGGGGTTATCCCGTGACAATCTTCGAGGCTGCCCCTGTGCCCGGGGGCATGCTGCACCTGGGGATTCCTGAATACCGTCTGCCACGCGCTGTAGTGCAGGCACAGGTTCGCGAGATCCTTGCACTGGGGCCGGATTTGCGTCTCAACAGCCGCCTGGGCGACTTCTCCCTGGAAGACCTGCGTGCAGAAGGGTTCAAAGCCATTTTATTGGCCATTGGCCTGCACCGCAGCCGCGAACTCATGCTCCCAGGGCGCGATCTCGATGGCGTCATTACTGGAACAGATTTTCTGCTGAATGCGAACCTCGGCTACCGCTTTTCGATTGGCAGCAGCGTGGTCGTGATCGGTGGGGGCAACGTGGCGATTGACGTAGCGCGCACGGCGCTGCGCAAGCAGCAACTCCAGACGCTCGACACGCTCAGCAAATCCCTTCTTCCCGACCGGCTCACCGACGCGGAGCGCGATGTGGCCATGAAAGAATTAATGGATGTCACTCGCACCGCACTGCGGCTGGGGGCGCGGGAAGTGCACATGGTGTGCCTTGAATCCCGCGCCGAAATGCCGGCCTTCGAGGAAGAGATTGAGGAGGCCCTCGAGGAAGGCCTGAAGATTCACCCTTCGCGCGGCCCGCGGGGGTTTGTCGGTAGGAACGGGAAGCTCGCGGGGCTCGAAACGATTCACTGCACATCGGTATTCGACGCCCAACACCGCTTCAATCCTGTTTTCGAGCCCGGAACGGAGAGCGTTCTCGATTGCGACACCGCGATTCTAGCAATCGGGCAAACCTCCGACCTCTCGTTCCTGAAGCCCCAGGACGGGGTGGAGACCACACGCCAGGGAACGGTGAAGATCGACCCCGACACGCTCAAAACTACGGCGCCCGGCGTTTTCGCCGCGGGCGACATCGCTTTTGGCCCGCGCCTCATCATCAGTGCCGTGGCTGACGGCAAGAAGGCGGCGGAGGAAATCGACCGTTACCTGCAAGGTTCTGACTGGAAGCCGCGACCGCGCTATGTGCGGATCACGGTGCTTGACCATCATCAGATGGCTGCGGACTACGACGAATACTCGCGGCTCACTATCCCCACGATTCCGCTGGACCGACGCACGGGCGTGGCCGAAGTGGAGACCGGCTACACCGAGGAACAGGCTCGCGCGGAGGCTTCCCGCTGCCTCAAATGCTGGATCAATACGATTTTCGACGGCAACGAAACCAGAGGCTCGGAGTGCATCCTTTGCGGCGGCTGCGTGGACGTCTGCCCGGAGAATTGCCTCGAACTTGTGCCGCTTAGTCAACTGGGCATCTCCAACGCAGAGAAGCAGCAGATCGTTGCGACGGTGGGATCCGATCCCATCACTTTTCAACACCTGACGGCCGGCGAGCTTGACGCCGCCGAAGGCTCTGTGATGGTGAAAGACGAAACCATCTGCATTCGTTGCGGACTCTGCGCTGAACGCTGCCCTGCGCATACCATCACCATGGAAGCTTTTGAGGTCTTTGACCACGACCCAGACGGCGCTCAGGAAGAGACCAGGGAGTGTGAATATGCCCGGTGAACCGAACGCTCCGGGAAAGCCGCAAGGAAAAAACGCAGGCACCCGGCGCGATTTCTTCAATGAAATCGCCGGTGGGGCTCTCGCCATCGCCGGGCTTGGCGCTGCCGTCGTCACGGTGAAGTATGCGTCGCCGAATGTTTTGTTTGAGCCGCCCACTACCTTCCGCGCCGGTTCACCGGATGACTACCCGGTGAATTCCGTCACTTACCTTCAGGACCAGCAGGTTTACATCGTCCGGACAGACAAGGGGATGTGGGCGTTGTCTGCCGTGTGCACGCATCTCGGGTGCATCACGCAATGGAAGCCGGAATCCGACCAGATCGCCTGCCCGTGCCACGGAAGCAAATTCGCGAGAACAGGAAAGGTGGAAGCAGGTCCCGCTCCACGGCCGCTTCCACATTTTGCCTTGGGGCTGGGGGAGGACGGAGTTCTGGTTGTCGACAAGCTCGGAGTTGTCAAGGAAACAGAGATTCTGAAAGTCTGAGGACCCATGGCCACAACCGCTTGGACCCATCAACGGCTCGAACAGCTCCGGCAAACACGCGTCTGGCGTTCCATCTTCCGCCGTGGCCCGGCGCGCACCAACCGCACCCGCAGCCTGGCTGTGTTCGGCAACCTTGGGCTGCACGTGCTGCCCGTGAAGGTACGCGAAAAATCCCTGCGTGTCAGGGCCACCTATTACCTTGGTTCGATTTCGTTCTTCCTCTTTGTTGTGCTGACGATTACGGGAATTCTGCTGATGCTGTATTACCATCCCGCGGTGCCGGACGCCTACCGTGACATGAAAGATCTGGTTTACGTGGTGTCGAATGGAGTCTTTCTCCGCAATCTTCACCGCCTCGCGGCTCAGGCGATGGTGGCGGCGGTGTTCTGGCATATGTTCCATGTTTTCTACCGCGGCGGGTACAAGCCGCCGCACGAGTTCAACTGGGTGATCGGCGTCGGCTTGTTGATGGTCACCCTGTTCTTAAGCTACACCGGTTATTTGCTTCCCTGGGATCAACTGGCCTTCTGGGCGATCACGGTGGGAACGAACATTATCAGCTACGTTCCGGTGCTGGGGCGCCCCATCCGCTTCCTGCTGCTCGGCGGGCACATCATCGGGCAGAACGCGCTGCTGCGTTTCTACGTGCTGCACTGCGTGATCCTGCCTCTGGCTGCCGTGGTCCTTATCGCGATGCATTTCTGGAGAATTCAAAAGGATGGCGGGCTCACGGTGCGAGACGACCATGACTGAGAACAAGAATTTCGAAGTGGGTTTAAGTTCAGACGCCCTCCGGCAGCCGCGCCGCGTGGTCTTCATCACGCGCAATACCTCCGCCAAAGTGAAAGAGGAGGTTGGCCCACAGCTCATGTCTTTCCCGCACGTCATTCTGCGGGAAACGATCGCATTTCAACTTCTCACGATTGTACTTGTGGTACTGGCGCTTTTCTGGGACGCGCCGCTCGAGCAACTCGCCAATCCGCTGCTCACCCCGAATCCCGCCAAGGCGCCGTGGTATTTTCTGGGACTTCAGGAGCTGCTCCATTACTTTCCGCCTCTGGTGGCCGGAGTTCTGCTCCCCACGCTGGTGGTTTTGGCGCTCATAGTCATCCCTTACTTTGACGTGAACGTCGAAGGCGAGCCGCTCTGGGCGCACCGTAGCCGCCGACGGTTGCAGATTTATGTAGGAGCCTTCGCGGTACTGTTTGTTTTGTTCGCCATCTACGGCGCATGGACCGTGCTGGCTCCCACCGCGCTGGTAGGAGGGCTCGGCCTCGTTCCTTATTTCAATCCCACGAGCAACTCACGATTCCAGAAATTCCTGGGGTCGCGGTCGATGTCATGGTGGGTGATGACCTGGTTCATCGCCGTCGCCCTGACGCTCACGGCGGTAGGGACCTTTTTCAGGGGCCCGGGTTGGTCCTGGGTCTGGCCCTGGAGATGAAATGCCTGCTGAAGAGATGGGGAAAGTCACAAAGCGCCTGCGTTTGATCTTCGCCCTTTCGAGCGTGGTCTTCCTCATGGTCCTTGCCATCTCACCGATTCGCGACTACCTACGCGAGTGGAGACGTTACGAGAGGGACTACGTCCGCTTCGCTGAGTCGCGACCGGATACCAAGCGCCTGCTAGCTGACTTCCGCCCGGAGATCGACCAAATCTGGATTCCGCAAATGCAGGTGACCGACCGCTGCACGACGTGTCATCAAGGCATTGCGCGGCCAAGCCTGCTGGATGCTTCCGTGCCCCAACCCTTCCGCGCGCACTCGCTCATTCCCCACCGCGTGCGTGACTGGGGATGTGTGGTTTGCCACCGCGGACAGGGGCTTGCCACGGAAGTTCGCGACGCGCATGAGACGACACTGGCCTGGGAACAGCCGATCCTGCCCGTGCGTTACATCCAAGCTTCCTGCGGAACCTGCCATCGGGCCGAGCTGGCGCAGACACCACGGCTCAATCGGGGCCGCGAGCTTCTTGCCACGCTCAATTGCATTGGTTGCCATCGTATACAGGGGATCGAGCGGCCGGTGATGTTGGGCCCGAACCTCACGAATATCGGGACCAAGGTCAGCCGCGCCTGGATCTACAAGTGGCTGAAAGATCCACGCGTCATCACGGCGAGCGATGGCACCATCGTCGTTAACGGCTACGAAAACGAAGACGAGCCGCGCATGCCCAAGTTTCGGCTGAGCGAAAAGGAACTTCGTGCACTTTCCGGTTATCTGAGCACATTGGCAGGTGACCAAATCTCCCCGTACAGGTTTGATCCCCGTGTTGTGGCCGCGTGGGAAAAACGGCCCGACCTGATCGATCAAGGCGAGACGCGTTTCCGGCAGATGTTCTGCACCACGTGTCATGCGCTCGCGGTCACGCGCGCCGGCGAAACCAAATTAATTGGTGGGGACATTGGCCCGGAGCTCACCAAAGTGGGAAGCAAGGTGAATCCGGATTGGCTGGCAGCTTGGCTGCGCAACCCGCAGTCGTATCTGCCCAACGCCGAGATGCCGCGTTATCAGTGGTCCGATGAGGACCTCTATGTGGTAACGCGATATATCGAATCGAAGCTTACCGATCCCAGCCTGTTAAGCGACCTCCCGAAACTTGATGCGCCTGCCAGCGATGAGATCCAGCTTGGGCGGCGCTTATTCGCGGAAAAGGGTTGCTCCAGTTGCCATGCCATTAAGGGCCTGGCGCCGCAGACGGACTTCGGGCCGGACCTGGCGAGCCTGGGCAGCAAAACCGTGTCGCAACTCGAATTTGGAAATTCCAAGATCGCGCGCACGCCTGTCGCCTACATCGAAGCCAAGATCACCGATCCGGTCTCCGTTAATGTTGCGGCGCGCATGCCACAGTACTCGCTCTCTCCCGGTGACCTGGACGCCCTCACCACGGCGCTCTTGAGCATGACGGGGAAATCCACCACGGCAGGATTGGAAGGCCTGATTCTTACTGCCGGCCACCCGCAATTTCGCCCGGGCGGGACGTTTGGCGAGCTCTATGAACGCTACAAGTGCTACGCCTGCCATCGCTTTAACGGCTACGGTGGCACACTCGCTCCCGATCTGTCGAGCGAAGGAAGCCGCGCGCAGAAAAAGTGGATCGCCGAGTTCTTGAAAAATCCTCAAACCCTGCGTCCCACGCTCACTTTCCGCATGCCCCAATTCAACATGACCGACGAGGAGGTTTCAGTCCTGGCGGATTACCTCAGCATGGTTATGCAGACACCCACGGTGAATCTGGCCAGCGTCGGTTCCAAACGATTCACTCCGCAAATGGCGAGCCTCGGCAAGGAACTTTATGAGGTGAAGTATCAGTGCCAGTCGTGCCATACCATCGGTTCAGCGGGTGGCTACGTCGGCCCTAATCTCACGAATGTCGGCAACTGGATCAACGCCGCCTGGATCGAGGAATGGCTTAAGAATCCGCAGTCGTTAGCGCCTGAGGCGATTGAGCCCCATCGAGATTTCACTGACGAGGAGCGCACGGCCTTGACCGCTTATCTGATGACCCTCAAACAGAGCGCCCCCACCCATACCGGCGGAGCGCCCGGGAGGGGCAAATGAAACTGCAGCTACTCATCGCGCTCGCCGTCGTTCTCGGTGCCGGCTTGGCCACTTCTTGTCGCGCTAACCGGGCAGCCGAGAAACCCGATCCCCTCGTGCGGGCTTACGACAGCGAACCGGATTGGAACGACTCGCAGCATGTGATTCCACTCAATTATCAGCAGGCGCAAGGCAAGCTGTTGTTCTATCAATATTGTGTTTGGTGCCACGCGGATTCCACGCCCGCAGGCCCCTCGAACCGCTCAAACCTGAATCCCAATCCGCCTCTGGCCAACGATGGCGCCACGTTAAACGCTCTCAGCGATGATTTTATGCGCAACGTCATTACGATGGGCGGAGCGGCCGCGGGGAAGTCAGCCTCCATGCCACCCTGGGGAAAGACGCTCAGTCAAGATGACATCGAGGCGGTCATCGCCTTTTACCGCGCCATTGCTCAACCTTCCTACCAAGCTCCAGTGCGGCCGGAGCCGAAGTATTCGGTGAGGTAAAACACCTTGGCTATTTTGCGAACATTGCCACATCGCGCTCTGTTGATTCTGAACGCTTCCTGGCATCTGCTTCCCTCGTTACGGACGAGCCAAGTCAGCTCAGCGGGGACTGTGAACCCCTAATAAATTTTACTTTTGGAGTGGCTACCCAAACAAGGAGAGTGCTATGAAAAAAATGGTGTTTTCTCTGCTTGCGTCAGTTCCTGCGCTTTTTCTCGCCTTTCTTGCCACACTGACTCCGCGCAGCGTGCGGGCTGTTCCGAGCTATGCGCGCCAGACCGGGTTACCGTGCAGTGGCTGCCACTACACGCCTCCGGAACTCAACCCTGCAGGGCGAAAGTTCAAGCTGCTCGGTTACGTTGATAAAGATAAAGAGAAGAAAGGGGTCACGGACAATTCAACGAAGCGGCATGCAGGGCTTGATCTTTTCGCCTCACTGCCCCTTTCCGTAGCGTTCGAGACCTCATTCACCGCGCTGAAAACGCCCCAGCCGGGGACCCAGAACGGCAATTTTGAATTCCCTCAAGATATGTCGCTCTTTCTTGCTGGGGCATGGACATCGCATGTCGGAAGTTTTCTTCAAGTAACCTATGACACCCAAAATGACCATTTCAGCAGCGATAACACTGATATCCGCTACGCGAACAAGAGGAATTTCGCAGGTAGGGAGCTCGATTTCGGCGTGACCCTCAATAACAACCCGACCGTAGAGGACCTTTGGAATGATACGCCGGCATGGGGTTTCCCGTGGATCGCTAGCGATTTCGCACCCACTCCTACCGCCACTCCCATCATTCAAGGGCGTCTGGCGCAGGACGTCGCAGGACTCGGTGGCTACGCAATGTGGGATAATCATCTGTATGTGGATGGAACGATTTATCGCTCGGAGCACGTGGGTGCTTCTCAACCTAATGCAGGAAGCGCTCCCTACAACATCCGTGGGGTTGCGCCATACTGGCGCGTCGCTTGGCAGGAATCGACGCCCACGACCCAGTTTGAGGTAGGCACCTATGGAATGCACATGGCGTCGACCCCGGGCGCGATAGTCGGCCTCGAGGATGTGTACACGGACTGGGCAATGGATTTTCAGTACGATCGAACGTTATTCAGGAAGGACGTGTTTTCGCTACGCGGCACGTATATCCGCCAGAATTCAGATTTGGCCGCAAGCGTCGCTGCGATGGCCGCACAACAGAGCAGCCACCACCTGGACACGGCTTTGGTAAATGCCGAATATCATTACGGCAATCGCTATTCTGCCACGCTCGGTTGGTTCGATACCGGGGGGACTGTCGACACCTTGCTTTATAGTCCAGCGACCGGCAGTGCCAATGGCAACCCGAGAGGCGCCGGGTATATCGCGAACCTCTCGGTTTGGCCGATGCAGAATTTGCTGCTCGCCTTCCAATATGCCGGATATACACGTTTCAACGGCGCCGCAATTAACTATGATGGTGCCGGTCGCAACGCGAGCGGCAATAATACAGTATATCTGGATGTGAAATTCGTTTTCTGAACCGCGCATAGAGTAAGCCTCACACTATAGATTTACGCACTCGAACACGGAAATGTCATCGCAATTAAAGAGCCTCCTGAACGGCGATCGTGTCGCCATCGTCGGCGGTGGACCTGCCGGTTCGTTCTTCGCCATCCATCTTCTTCGGGAAGCCAAGCGTCTCAACCGACACCTGGATGTCGTCATCGTCGAGAAACGTGGTCCGACGGACCCGAGCTCCGATGACTTTCAATGCAAGGGATGTAACTTCTGCGCGGGCCTTATCTCACCGAGGTTAAATAAGATACTCGACGAGCACGGCCTTGTCGTTCCGGATGAAATCATTCAGGGGCGCATCGACTACGTCTGGATACAGGGTGAGTGGAAGAACTTCCGGCTGCGAGTTCCCCAAGACATGCAGATGTGCTCGGTCTTCAGGGGTTCGTTACCGGGCAGAAGAATGGGCAGACCTGCGGGGTTCGATGGGTTTCTGCTCGGTGAGGCGGTCAAGGAGGGCGCGCGCATCCTGTATGGCGAAGTCCAGGCAATTACTCACGGCGCATCGGGGATGCCCAGCCTGACGGTGCGTGCGTCATCTGGAAAGAAGGCCTCACTCGATGCCGCCTTCGTGAGTTTCGCGACCGGAATCAATGCCCACTGTGGCCTCGATTATCATGACGATGGGCTCATCGCCTCCGTCAAGCGGTTGAATCTCGCGTTCGTTCCCGGCAAGTCCCGAAAGGCCTTCATCTTCGAGCTCGACGTGGGTGAGGGCTACCTCAAACGCAATATCAACCGGGAGATCTACTTCATCGAGCACGGCTCAAAACACCTCGCCCTGGAGCATGCGGCCCTCATTCCCAAGGGAAGATTCTTAACCGTCGCCATGATCGGCAAGTGTATCGACGAGGCGGTCTTGCCACGAGACAGCCAGCAGATCGTCCGCGATTTTCTGACGCTGCCGCATATTGACCGTATCTTACCAGGCATCGCAGCAGCTCCCCTCGCCTGCGCTTGTGCTCCCAGAATGACCGTGACCACGGCGAAATCCCCCTTTGGCGACCGGTTTGCCATCATCGGTGACGCGGTGGGGTCGCGGTTGAATAAAGATGGTCTCTACTCAGCCCACGCGACGGCGAGCCGGCTGGCTGAGACCGTACTCCATGAGGGAGTCGACAAGCAGGCTCTCGCCAAGGGATACGGGAAGACCGTCAAATGGCTGGTGGCAGACAATCGCTTCGGACGGATAGTATTTGCCGCGAGCCGGGTGGCGTTCACCATGCCCGTGATGAGCCGCATCATGTATCAGGCGTTTGCCACTGAGTACAAGGTGCGAGATGAGCGGAGTCGGCCCCTGAGCGTAGTGCTTTGGAAGATCGCCAGTGGTACGGCCGACTATCGGGAAGTGCTTCGGGAGATGTGCGGCTACAGCGTGCTGCGATCTATTCTCAGCGGTGTGGTGGTCACGCTGAGGAACGTGGCGTTTGAGTTGCTCTTCGGTCTGAAATGGGGGGAGTACGGACGGTACCCGACAGTGGTTCTGAAGGAAAAACGCGAGGTGCTCAAGGAGCAGCTTGCGTCAGGCCTGGGAATGGAGCTGGGCAAGGCGCCTGACTTCGAACGGATGTATGCGATCAAGATCCGAGGTTCGGAGGAAGAAATCATGGAGGAGATGGCCAAGTTTGGCCAACCCCATGCGAAGTTCGTCAGCCCGCGATTCCTCCATATTCGGCAAATCCAGGGGGTGGCTAACCAGGTCGGATCGGTGATTCGATACAGAATACCGTTCGTCAGGTTGGGTGCGGAACTGCGGCTGACCAAAAGAGTCGGCTTCGAAACCTTGCTATATCAGGTCGATGAGCGGCTTGTGAACCATGCACAACTCATCTTCAACGTCCGACCGACCAAAGACGGAAACCGCAGGCTGTCCATCTACGCGGCATTCGACTATAAGAGAAGCAAGCGCTTCGGGGGTCGTGTTCTATGGTGGTGCGCCAAGGTATTGTTTCCAGAATTCGTGCACGACGTCGTGTGGAACCATGCCCTGTGCACCATCAAGGAAGAGGTCGAGCGGAAGCATGACCATACCCCCAGTCAGTAACAGGATTGGCGTCAAACTTTCCAGAGACTTCAACTGTAAACGGGCGCTTTCAAGACAGAGGTAGGCAACGTCATCTTGCTAACTGGCAGCAGCAGCGAAACCGTGGCGCCCCCGCCCGGGTGATCGGAAATCTTCCGATTCCGGGCAGCGGAATCTGCTCAAACTGGCATCGGAGAATCCAGCAGTTGCAGCGAGTCGAAGCGCAGGGTTTTTGGGCAAGCGAGTCACGGCGGGCATACACACCTGTACCAGCCAAATGTGCGGGCCGCGGGCGATAATCTGGGCCGTTTTGCACGCCATAATACACCTCCCGTGGAGCAATGGAGGCATCTGGCACACGCAGGCGCATCACGTGATTCCGTTGTTGGGAGTTAAGGGAGGGAAAACCGAAGGGGGTTCAGAAACAGCCCCTTCCAGATTTCCTACAACGACATGTCCATCACCAACTGTTAGAATCTGGTCGGCCAACTCCCAAACGAGTGGCGTGTGGCAGATAAACACGACTTGGTGAAATCCCCCCAGATCCATGGCCCGACGGAGCATGCGCACATATTCCTTGGCATTCGCAGCATCCAAAGCGCCCACCGTCTCGTCCCGAAACAGCGTTTCGTAATGTATGCCTTCGCCCTGCCGCATGTTGTAGATGGCGATGCCTAAATTGATGGCTTCGTTGACCAACACAAATTGCCCGCCTGAGAGTTCGTCCACGGTAAGCGTCCGGCGGACCCATCTTCCTCGGTAGCCTCGCTTGACTTGGCGCCGGACGGGGCGTAGCATCGGTGCATCTCACTGAGACGATCGGACTGCCGCCGCAGGATGTAGACATGTGGCGGGCAAGAAACTCCCTTACGACAGTCTTCTCGCAGAGCCAGTTGGCGACGGGGGGGGCGCGGTCTGATAAGCGAATGGAGCCGGCATGTCTGCCATAGCGTGCGTCATGTCGGAGGTGCGCGCGGTCGAAGCCAGGATCTTTTAAAGGGACGCTTACACATCCGGCAAACGTGGGGTGTTAGCCATGACCAATCGATATGTCGTCGTTACCGGCGCGTCTCGCGGGCTTGGACGGACGATAGCCCTCGCGCTCGCTCGAAGTGGTTTTTCCGTCCTGGCTGGCGTGCGCCGCCGCGAGGACGGGGAAGCCGTGAGGCGAGCGGCGTCAGGCTGGCTCGAGCCGTTAATCCTCGATGTCACAAGCGGTGAAAGCCTACGAGCGGCCGCCGCCGACGCAGAACGAGTGACCGCCGGCCGTGGCCTCGCGGGCCTGGTCAACAATGCGGGTGTTGCTCTACTCGGACCGCTGGAACAGGTGCCGCTTGAGGCAGCGGAGAATCTCTTTCGGGTGAATGTGTTGGGAGTCATCGCGGTCACTCAGCAGCTCCTCCCGTTGTTGAGGCAGGCGGCGGGTCGCATCGTCAACATCAGCGCGGTCAATGGCAAAGTCAGCATCCCCTTCTTGTCGGTGTACAATGCCTCGAAATCCGCGCTCGAGGCCTTAAGCGACTCGTTGCGCGTCGAGCTGGCGCCATGGAGCATTCGCGTCTCCGTCGTTGCTCCCGGGGCGATGCGTACCGACATTCGTGCCGAGGGCGTTCGTCGCTGGGCGGAGAGCCGCGCGTCCTTGTCACCAGAGAAGCACGCGCTCTATGAAAGGCAATTCGGGAAGCTGCGAGAACTTATCGCGCAGGCTGACTCCACCGCCGCAGAGCACGATCCTGTCACGCAGGCCGTTTATGATGCGCTGACCGCCGAGGTTCCACAGGCACGGTACCTGGCCGGCCCTGATACCGCCCAGTGGATGCAGATGGCTTCGCTTCCCGACGCCCAGCGCGATGCGGCCTTCCTCAGCATGCTTGGTTAGCGCCTCTGCCTTGAGAAGAATCGCGAACCTGAAGAGCGCAGGTCCGCGCTGTGAGTTCGTGCAGCACGGCTCACAACCCATTGCCGTCGCGAATTGGTCGCGGATAGCAGTCAAGCTAACAAGGAGGGCCTATGAGACTCAAAACCACCCTAATGCTTCTCACTGTTCTCGCGCTGGCCGCAGCCGCGAGCGCGCAGACCAAAATCTCGGGCACGTTGCAGTGCGTCAAACCCGATCCCGTCTACACGATCCAGGTTGGCGACCGCCCCGACCACGCCTTCACCATCAGTAAACTCACCTGCACCTTTACCAAGCCTATGGAAATCGGGGGCATCATTCACAAGGGTGAGGAAGCCACTATCTTCGGGGAGGTCACCGGTAACCGCGTGCGGGCCCGGGGCCGGAATGTGGACACCATGGCCAATGGGGACAAGTATTACGTCAGCACTCAAGCCTCAGAGACTCTGAAGGAAGGGGTCTTACAGACCGCCGAAGTCACATGGACCATAACAGGCGGCACCGGAAAGTTCAAAGGTATGAAAGGTAAGGGAACCACCAAGATAAAGGGTGCCACGGATGGTACTTCGACTTGGGAAGCCGAGGGCGAATACGAGTTGCCCAAGTAAGGTCCTGCTAGCCGATTCGGCATTAAGTCTCGTGCGGGGCGCGCACGCTCCTCAGGCTCCGAGGCGCGCCCGGGGGCTTGACTGCCCGCCTCTTCCCCACGGTCTCGATCCCGCAGGAGAACCACGACTACATTTCAAGGAGGGTCATCATGAAACGAATCAGTGTTTTGCTGCTCGTTTTAATGGTCTGCTTCGCCACGGCCATGCAGGCCCAGGTGCAGGCTCCGAAGCCGGGTCCCGAGGTGAAGAAGTTAAGTGTCTACCTGGGACACTGGACGTACGAGGGTGAAAGCAAGCCCGGACCGTGGGGCCCTGGCGGCAAGTTCACTGGCGAACGAGACGTTCGGTGGATTCTCAGGGGTTTTTGCCTTGAAACCCGAGTGAGGGAGAAGGGACCTGCGGGCGAGTCGCAGTCTATTGAAATCGATGGATACGACCCGGTGAACAAAACCTTTACCTGGGCTGTGTACGTTGACAATGGAGAAATGGCTTCGGGGGTAGCCACCTTTAGTAGTGGAACCACTGAGACGTATTCGGGAAAGTCTGTCGGCGGAGGAAAGCAGTATCTGATACGAGGCACCGACGTGTTTGCACCAGACCTTCTAAGCTTCACGGAGAAAGACGAAGCCTCGACCGATGGCAAAACGTGGATGACTGTCTGGGAGTATAAAGCGACCAAGGCCCAGCCCGCCCCGAAGAAGTAGCTTGCCGCTGACGGGACGAACCAGAAGCCGTGGTGCCGCCCTGCTGCCTTCGTCCTCTTCAGGATGGTCCATGTGCGCCCCGGCTTCGACCCTTCCGGCTGAGTGCACGAGGTGATGAACTCCGGGGTCATCTGTCAGTCGCCATAAAACTCGAAAAACCAAAGTCGCCTATTACCCCACTGGCCCCTGCGAGGTAAAACCCGATGCCCGGATTGCCGCTCGTGAATTTGTCGTCGCTGATTTGAATCATCTGCACGCCGTTGATGTTGACCGTAAGGATTCTTCCAATCATACTGGCCTTTACCACATCTCCATCCTTGACCCCGTACTGCGAACCTTCCGTCTGTTTCAGCATGGTGAACTTTCCCAGCGGCCCTTCCCACCTGGCGATATTGCAATAGGCCTTCGGAATTTTGGAGCAGCGAAACATGATTTCATACCCCGTGCATTGGTGGGGAGAAATGGAACTCCGCAGGCGCAACTCCACTTCCTCCCAGACCTTCCCGTCCTGGTTCGGGTTCACCGAGCGGACGGTGGCTTGGGCCGTTTGGTTCGGTCCCCACGTACCCTTCAGAAGGGCCGTGGAGTCGTCGTATTTTTGTGGATCTGGTCTATTCCCCCCTATTTCGGTCCCAAAGGCGAAGCCGGGAGTCGTCCGGACGTCGGTCCAATCAAGGCCATCGGTCTGGCCATTTAGCCATATACCACCTTCCGAAATCGAATTCTCAGTGCGGGTAAAGTTGGTGATGTAAGGCCCATGCGTTTCCGCCGAAGCGGGCGCCGGCAACAAGCTCAAGCCCCGCTTTGCCACAGGCCACATGCCTACGATCATCACCAGCGCCACCGCCGATGACCCAACCACCAGTTTGTGCCTCGGTCCTTCAACCCTCATAAGTAAGTATTGAAGCATATACCCTCCTCACATTTGCTGTTTGCCTCTCTCCTGTCGCCATGAAGGTTCTACGGTTCCGGGGGAGAGACGGTGTCAGGTACCGTTTCCCTTTCCCTGGACGCCCCAGAAACGGTACCTGACACCCTTTCTTGCATCGCGCCGCATGAACTTTCCTCCGTTGTTGCGCACGCGTCAAGCCATTTAAGAATGTAACTTTCATATGTCCTGACCGGTTACATTTAACACGTCTCGATACCCTCTCTTGCATTGGGCGGCGGTCAGGAGTATCTTTCGGGTCGGCAAAAAGTGGATAATGGAGATTCCAGTGAACATACAAAGTCGTATTTCACGTCGCTCTTTTCTGGGTGTTATGGCGGCGGTGCCGCTAGCGGCTGCCGTGGCGCAATCAAAGCAAATTCCGGTGGGACTGGAACTCTACTCCGTTCGCAACGCGCTGGAGAAAGACCTGATGGGAACCGTTCGGGGCGTGGCGAAGATGGGTTACCAATGCGTGGAGTTCTACGCGCCCTACTACGACTGGACAACCGAATATGCCCGCCAGGTTCGCGCCGAATTGGATGAACTCGGCATCCATTGCTACTCCACTCACAACGGGTTGAAATCGTTCACCCCGGAAGGGATTGGCAAAGCGATTGACCTAAACAAAACCCTCGGGACTCGCTATATTGTGCTGGCTCATCCCGGCGAGGTGAGCGGTCTGGATGGCTGGAAGCGCGTGGCTGAAGCCCTGAACAGGGCCAACGACACTTTGAAAGGAAAGGGTCTGCACGCCGGCTATCACAACCACGATGCCGAGTGGAAACCTGTTGAGGGACAGAAACCCATGGAGTTGCTGGCCGCGACACTGGACAAAAGCATTATGCTGCAACTGGATGTGGGGACATGTTTGGCCGCCGGCAGTGATCCCGTAGCCTGGACCAATCAGAACCCCGGCCGCATCCGCTCCATGCATGTGAAGGACTGGTCCCCGGAAAAGGGATACAAGGTTCTAACAGGCGAAGGAATTACCCCCTGGAAGAAGCTCTTCGCTACCGCCGAAAAAACCGGGGGAATCGAGTACTACCTGATTGAGCAGGAAGGCAGCGATTATCCCGAAATGGAGACCGCGCAGCGGTGTCTCGCGGCTTTTCATAAGTTGCATGGGTAATCGGCCCCGGCGGGCCTGAGGGCAAAGCTCTGGAGCGCGGCGTGGGACAGGTAAAACGCCTTCCCGTGGCAACCATCCGAAAGGGTTCTATCGGCTGGGCATCCCACTTGCCGATGCAGCTTCAGACGAAATCAGCTTTTCCGCCGTGGAGAGAAGCAGTCGCCGGTCAGGCTCGGCCATCGCCCTGAACAGGGCGAGCAGCTCCCGCTCTCGGGGGTCAGTTCAGAATGGGACCTTATCAGGAGGATGCAGATTATGGCTGGGAGGTCGCAATTTGTGGGCCTGGCAGGAGCATATTTTGTTGCCTATGCGTTAACAGTGAGGGGACACCACGCTGCGATAACGACTGGAAACGTACCCCGTGTTGACGTCCTTGTCAGCACCGTGGACGGTTCTAGCCAGATTGCGCTTCAGGTTAAAACTAGGACGAACGCCTACAAGCACAACTGGTACGGTCGGGAGGCCTGGCAGTGGGATGTAGGCCGGTCGGCAAGTGGCTACCATACCCCAAACTACTGGTACGCCCTAGTCGATCCCCAACAAGAGAACGAAAATGATACCCCCAAATGGAACCCTGTGGTCTACCTAGTGCCCTCGATTTGGGTTTCAGGTTTCGTCCAGCCCAACTGGAAAAGAGCGGTATATTGGCTGAGGCCTGGGCAGCAGATAGAGGATACCAGAGAGCGCTGGGACTGGATTGCTAGGTACTTTGACAAGGACACTGATGCCATCAGATGGACAGAGACATACCCGCAGGATGCGGAGCATCGTGCCGGGGAGGGTACTGCCGCCTAGCCCGGCGTCATGAACCGGGCGAACGGCGTCCCTTCACCCTTCCACCCAATGGCAATCGTAGTTACCAGAGGGTCGAGTCAAGATTCCTGCCACGGGCGAAAGGTGACCTGCTTAGAATCGGAGCCATGCTTGCGAATTGCCTCACTGAGGACATTCGAAGCAGCTTCACGAAAGGGGACGATGCCTTCGATGCTGCGGTCGGCCTCTTCGGCATGATCCAGGTCAGCCTCGGCCAGCGTGCGCCCGGCGAGCCGGACAAACGGGCAATCCGGGACATTGAAGGATGGATTCTGGGCCGGGAGTCCTAGCGATGCGACTGCCGTTCACGCCTCCGCAGGTTCCCCCGAGGCTGCCCTCAACACCCCAGCTTGGCTTGTGAGATACTGCCCGTTATGGACTCCGCTAACGCCGACTCCGAATTGCATCACTGGCTTCGCTGGGCATCAGAGAGCGGCAGATGGCCGCTCGCCGAGGGACATACGGTGAGCAGATGCGGCACAGCGCCACATCGTGAGCCTGCATGCAGGTGCAATAATGGCAACTTCGGTACCTTACCTCAGTACCGTTGAATGCCTTCACCTTCATGGGTAGAATCTGGCTTGCTCCAGACAGAAAACCAGGAGGCTCGCGCTGTCAGCGCCCATCACGGCAAAGGAGGGAACAGATGGCCTGGCTCGATTGGATAGTCATTGCCTCAGTTGTGTCGCTAGCAGCATTCATCATGAGACCCTGGCGGCGTCGGAAGCGTTACGTAAAGAAACTTGACCATCAAGCGCGGAAGGTGGGTTTCCCGCACGGCCGCAAAGCACCCGAGTTGGCCGTCGCACCGCACAATTCGTGCGCCCAGCAGTATCCTGTGGAGGATTCCGTCATCGACGGCCTGACGGGTCTCAAGACCCGTTGCTGCTTCATGGAGGCGCTGGACGGGGAATGGCGGCGGTCAACCCGGACCGGTCGTCAGTTCTCCCTTGCTATGATGGACCTCGACGGCTTCAAGCGGGCCAATGACTCAAATGGCTACTTGCCAGGCGACAAAGTGGCGAAAGCGCTGACGGCTACAGCCCGTCAGTTCTCCCTGATTATGCTGGACCTCGACAGGTTCAAGCAGGTCAATGAGCGCATGGGACGACTGGAGGGCGATAAAGTGCTGACGGCTGTGGCCGCCCTGCTCGGTGACCGGTCAAGGCAACCCAATGTCGCGGCTCGGTATGGGGAGGATGAGTTCGCCATCCTGATGCCCGAGACAAACGCGCAACAGGCCGTAATTGTGGCGGAGGAGTTACGGGCCGCCGTGGAAGCGGACGACATCCTGCACGCGCACGAGGCGACGGGAAGCTTCGGGGTCGCGACCTTCCCGGACCACGGCGCAACACAACAGGACGTCCTCAGGGTTGCGGAGTTCCGAATGTACGAGGCCAAGTACTCTAAAGGAAACTGTGTCAAGGCACCTCACCTGCGCCCCATGGCGGGGGATGCGGACCGTTCTGAATCGGCGAAGATGGTTGGGCAAGTGTCGGCCAGACAGATGTTACGGGCGCTCCGCGACGAGGCCAACCCGCACCTGCGCAAGTTCCAACAGATGAAGCAGCTTTCGCAGACCATCACTGCCCTCGCTCTCGTGTTTGAAGCCTCTGACCCTTCTGCGGGGGGCCATTCCAAGGCGGTTTCGTGGCTGGCAGCCCAGGTCGCAATACAGGCGGGATTATCCCAGGCAGAAATCGAGGAAATCCGCTTGGCGGGCCTCGTTCACGATAACGGCAAGCTCCATGTGCCTAAAGAGGTGCTCAAGAAACCCGCGCTTCTGACGGCGGAAGAGTACGAGGTCATGAAGACCCACGCGGCCTGGGGCGCGAAGATGTTGGAACCTTTGAAAGTGACATCTATTGAGCGCATCGTGCGTCACCACCACGAGCGATACGACGGCAGGGGTTACCCAGACGGGCTGGCTGGGGACAGCATTCCGCTAGGAGCGCGAACCGTTGCGGTGGCTGAGTGCTTCCAGGATATGGTTTCCGACCACCCTTACAAGAGTGCCCGCACTTTCGAGGATGCCCTTGACGAATTACGCCGTTGCTCCGGGACGCAGTTCGACCCCAAGGTCGTAATGGCCTTCCTCGACTGGCTTCAGGTTCCCAGTGGTCCCCGCGAGCAACAGTGACGGGGGTTAATCGTTTTCAGCGAAGCATAGAGGGCGATGGAGCGTGGGGCAACACGCCGGTGTTTGTCCGCATGGTAGCCGACGCTGCTCTCCAAGCCATGGTGCCCCACGGCATGGTATTCTTTGGGCAGGGGTAGAAGACAGATGAGTGAGAATCTAAATATCGAAGAGGACGTACCCTGCCACCTATCATGTTTTATGAAAAAGTTTCCAGGAGCACCCCCCCATTCCTTCCTCCACAGCCTGAACTTGTAGACACTGAGACCTGCTTTCTTTGCCGTGAACCTATCAAGCCGGGGGAAGAGGTTGTGTACCCCGCCGTCCATAAGGTAAGGAAATGAGTAAGGCCGCCGCCACAGCATCGCCCGGCTGCCTGCCCACGGGCGGCAACGGCGCTGGGACTTTCCCACCATTTCCTGTTATACGGCCATGAGCGGCGCTCAACCGACGGGAAGCCGACTTTTCATTCCCAATCCCAAAAAGCGGCGCAACTGTCTGCTCAGCCACGACTTGCAGTGCGTCGAGCGAGTAGATTCTTCTGCGACCACCTGAGGGCATTTTCCGAGTGTGCGACATCCAGGAGTTGAGCGCCTTCGGTCTACGCTACGCCATACAGGGAGGACCTATTCGCAGATTGTTTGTGGGAAGGGCTGTTCCCAATAGTTATTCCGAGACATTCATCTGACATGGCACTGTCCAGAAAGGCGACTAACTGTTGTCGACAGCTATCAGCTGACTACGGCGCCGGAACGACAGTTCCTAAGTCGCAGACCGAGTCAGGCCAAATGAGGAAGCTGGAGGGCCAGGAACGGAATGCATGTTGACCGGCGGGTTCGCTGTCCTCCTTTGAGTTTCAGCGAAAGGAAATGGACTTGGCCAGGGAATAGCGGAATAGCTGGTGGATGTACGACCGTGACGAGTTTGGGCGCCTGTTGACCCGGGGGTGTGCGGCGAATGGCCCGTATCAGACGGCGATGATCGGTACATCCAACCTTGGGCTAGTACCCGGTACCGCAGAGGTAGCGGGGAGGTAGGCGTCCTTTGCGTTCCCCCGCGATTCTTCGCTCACGAACATCCCCCCTACGAGACCACCAGCGTGAAATGGTCCACACGCGCGACTATAATCCTCCGCGGACGCCTACGCGAATGAGGACTGACGTCCCGTCCAAGAGCAACAGAGTGTAAGCGAAAACTCTTGGAATTTCACCCATTGGGTATCTGACGCTCACCCGAGCGCTTTTCATCGCGGCACTCATTGGCCGTCGACAGCAACTCCATCGCGGATTACTTCGCTGGGACCTCAGGGCTCTACTGCCAGAACTTGCATCCCCTGCGGAGTGCCCAGCATCGCGCGCAGCGTGAGCTGAACATCCGGGAAAGAAGTTAGCCCGCTCCAGGTGCGAACAACGTACTTGTCCGGCGAGATCAACACCATGCCGATCGACTTGTTGATATTCAGCAGCTTGCGGCTTACCTGTGGCTCTCTGCCAGTGAGCAAACGAATCCGGCCAAAGTCCCAATCGCTGCGCCAATTCGTCGCGGCTTCCGGTGTGAGCAATTCGGTGGGCGCCACATCAACGCTTAGGCCTAGAGCTGAGAATTGCTGGAGCATGCTTTTCAAGACGACAAGCTGGCTTCGCGAGACGTCCGCATTCGTATGTCCCTCCGGCGCCAGCAACGCCAGCAGAGTCCATCCACTGGGAGAATAAGGTTTGCGGTCAGCGATTAAAGGCAGAGTGGGGATAATTCGTCTAGGGGTGACGTTTCTCAGCAATTTTCCAACCGCGCCAGGCGCGCAAATTCCCTTGGCATCGGCATTGCCGAACAGGTCTTCGGTGGCGGGGAGACCTGGGTTGCAGTCGTGCGGTAAAGCTTTCGGTTCGAAGTACTGCCCCAGCCGCGGATTCATAAAGTGACTATGGCGTTCCTGGCCGGTAGAAGACTGGAATGAAGCCAAACTCGAGAAGTCTATTCCACCATAAACCCAGGAAGGCGAAGTGCGCCCCAAGGTCCAATACAGATTGTCACTCAAATCAAGGTCGGAACTTGACCGCAGCAGCGTAGGCACGGTCGACACGATGAGGTTGTCGCGGAAGAGCCGGGCGGCGCCGGGATCGATGTCAGCCTCGTTTACGATCGCAGCGGTATCGAGCGGAGGGTCCCAATAGATGGTGTTGGAGTAGATTTGCACGCCGCCGAGTTTTCCGCCATCCCAGGTGCAGAGGTAAACGGCGCCTTGCCTCTTTGCCAGGCGCGGGCTCCTTCCGTTGTTGACGCAGAGGTTCCTGCGAATTGTACTGTTGAGGCTGTATCCGGGGGCTCCCTCTGCGCCGAATACGGAAACGCAATAGCCCTGGGAATCGTGGGCGAAGTTGTATTGCACGGTGTTGTTGATATCGCCGTAGTCGATATCGAACACTCCTCCATCGACGCCGGGGGAGTCTGAAAAGAAGCCCTCGTTATACTGAACCACGCAGTCCTCGCACATCCACTCCCAGATGGCGTTGGGCGTTCCAATGGACTCGGTATACTGCATCCCAGTGTTCCAGGAAACGTTTCTTTCAATGAGTCCATTCTTTACGCAGGCGAGCAGAATTCCATCGCCCGCTACGTCGTGGACGATGGAATTGCGCACCGTAATGTCCAGTCCGCGCCGGATGTTTGAACTGCTTGAATAATTCGCTCCATTGATGATGATGCCGGCCCACTGTGTCGTACTATGGGCGGTAATTCCATCAATCACAATGTCGCTGAACAGCGTATTTGATTTTTCCTCCGGAGCAATGACCACCAGGCCGCTGTTTTTCGTTTTGGGCTCACCGGTCACGTCGTGGACGACCAAATCGGAAAGCTGGAAGTGCGATAACTTGAGGGCGGTGCCGCTGATGAAGATACCGAAATGGTTGCCCCCGGTGATGTTGAGGTCTTTTATGACCCAGTCCTGTTGGTCCTGGAGCTTTAGACCGGCATCTTGGCCGGTGCCGACAATCCTGGGCAAATCTCCAATGCCGTAGGCTCCGAGAGTGATGGGCTTACCCTCACTCCCGGAGCCTTTGGGCCAAAGCAGACCGGCGCAGACAGAGCCTCGGCGGAGGAGGAGCGAGTCGCCGGGCTGATAGGTGTAACTGCTGGCTCGCGCCAGGGTTTTCCAAGCCGATTCCGGCCGGAGCGAGTCAAGCGCATCGTCGCCGTGTTCGCAATCGAGGTAGTGGACGGCCTGAGCGAAGGCGTAACTCCTCATCGCCAGCCAGCAAAGCAGAAGGAGGAAAAGATGACGTTTCATGGGCGTGTCGGCGCCGCGGTTAACTCCCGTTGGAGCTAACCGCGGCGGGAAGTTATGGGCAAGGCCTGCTGTGCTAATTTCCCCTAACCAACTCGTGATGCCTGCCCCTAGAAGGTTATGCGCACGCCGACCTGCCCTTGACGTGGCGAACTATTCACGCCGGTGACGTAACCGAACAGCGGACTGCTGATGTTGGTGACTGGGTTACTGAAGAAATGGCGGTTTAGAGAATTGAAAAACTCCCCCCGCAGTTGAATGTGGACGCGCTCGCTGACACTGAACTCCTTGTAAATGCCCAGATCCTCGTCTGCGTAGCCGAATCCGTAAAGCCCGTTCACCCATGGACCGGAGTTCCCTAATGCCCCATAGGAGGGATTCGTGATGCTGCTCGGGGTGAAGTACTCATTGGGACCTGCGGGCGTGGTGGTGAAGATTGGGTTGAATCCGCTCTGCTGGAACATCGACTTGAATTCGGTTCCCGGGGTGACGTTGGAGTACACCACGCTGGGCCAACCAGGATAGTAGTTGGAGGAATCGGCGGTGAGCGGAACCCCTGTGGTGTAGTAAACAATGAGCCCCACGCGCCAGCCGCCGACCGCCGCGCCAAGGGCCTTGCTACCGCTAGAAAGAAAGCGCCGGCCTTTGCCAAAGGGGAGATCGTATTGGATAAACCCTTTGACGATTTGCGTGTTGTAAGGTCTAACGTAGTTGGCGCCGAAGCTAGGGTTAGTAATGTCCTGGATGCATTGGTAATCGCAGCTTACCCAAGTCTCCGCGAAATTCCCATAATACGGGTCAAGGTCACTCGCCTGGTGCTCGAAGCCGTAGCTCATATCCATGCTAAGCCCGGGCGCCATGCGGCGCGTGATTTCAGCGGTGAAAGAATCAAACCGAGATTTCCCCAGGGGCGAGCCGACGTAGTAAAGTGGGCTGTAGAGGGCTGCCGCCTGCGGGAACGAACTGTCCGCCATGTAAGCAAACCCCTGGAAGCCGGGATACGGCAGGTTTACTCCGGCAGCTTTGGAGCTGGGGGCGTCATAGATCCAGTCCCATTCGTTACCGGTGCTCATCATGTTTAAGAAGTTAGGTATTTGCGCCGCCGTGGGGCCGTCGTTTTGCAGTTCACCGTCGGGCAGATTTGTCCCGCGGTTGCCAAGGTAATAAGCGGAGAGGCGGGTGTTGTGGCTGAGTTCGATCTCTGCTCCGATGTTCCATTGATTGATGCGCCCAGGCGTAAGCGACTGTGGGCTGATGGTGACCGGGCCCCACGCCAGATAATTGGGATCTTTGGACCCGGGGACGTACACTCCCGGATAACCGCTGTCCCAATTGAATGCCGCGGCCATCGTACCCGTCTTGTTCACAAAGTCCGTTCCGCGCGCTTGAGGCGCGTATCCATAGGGCACTCCCTCCCAGTAATTACTGCCAAGCGGAGTGTAGAACATGCTGTAGGAACCCCGAACAACGACCTTTGGGGCGACTTGATAAGCGACGCCTATGCTGGGAGCAAACCCCTTCCAATAAAGCGGTCCCTCAAACGAGTCCCCCGGTCCGGTCGCGTATTGAATTGTGCCCGGGATTCCGAAGGCGGGGCTGATCAAGGTGGTATTGAAGTTTGCCCAGTTGCCGTACTTCTCGTGCCATGAGTAGTTCTGGTTCCATGTCAGGCTCAGGGTCAACGTCAGTTTGCGGTTCACCTTGAAGATGTCGCTGGCGTACAGAGAAAGCTCTTTGCGCCTTCCGTAGAGATCCAAGGGCGTTCCCTCTGAGGCGTTGTTCACGTCGCCCAGCAGGAAACTCGCGAAGCCGAAGCCCACGTAGGGCGCCACGGCGGAGTTCTGGGGTTGTCCCGTCTGGTCATTGGTGAAATTGATAGTGAGGTTGCCGCTGGCCGCGTGGCCGTTCATCTGGAAATCACGAAGTGTCCCGCCGAAGTTGAGCGTGTGGCGGCCGTGAATCTTGGTAAAGATCTCGTCAAATGCAAAAATGTTGCTGACGTATCCGGTGGTATTATTCTCACCGATATACACTTCCGAAACCCCGTTCACCGCATTCCCGAAGGTGATTTCGGGAATGCCGCCATAATTGTTAAGTGTCTGGCCGAGGCCCAGCTTTTGAGCCCAACCGCCGCCTGCCGTCAAGGGTTGGCTCGGGTTAACATAGGAAAGGGCAGTGAAACTGGCCACGTTCATCGTGGTAGGAGAGAAATTGTGGTTCTCGCTTGCCCGCAACTGTTGGGTAGACACAGTCTGAAGCCGGTCCTGCGACAGGGGGCCGCCGTTGGTCGTTCCCTGCTGCCAGATGCTGGATGAGGTGTCAATCAGATAACGCGGCCGGGAGGTTCCGATATATGACCCGGAGAGCCGGTCATTGTTAGATATATTGTGGTCCAATTTGAGGCTGTACTGGTTCATCCGGAACCACGGGTTACCGTTGGTTGGGGTCAACGCATTGTTAATTGTTCCTCCATTTATGGGAGCATAATCTTGCTGGTAAATGGAGGCCAACTTGGAGGCGACGCTGCTGATTCGCGACGCAGGGATGGTATTCCCCGCGAAGGGCATGGCGCAAGCCTGGCCTCCTACCGTGGTGCTGGTGGCCGGATCCAGAATTTGGCCGTTAAGATACGGCTGGCTGGTACATGGGTTAACGACGGGGGTACCACTGGAATCTAGAACTGGCCCGCCCAGCAACGCGCTGAAATTGCCTTTAAGAAAATCCGCCGTAGGAACAGTGGTCGTTCCCATGGCGAAGTTGTTCAGCATGTACCGCTCCCACGCCCAATAGAAGAACGTCTTATTCTTCTTGATCGGGCCGCCGAGGCTGAAGCCATAATCGTTCTCGCGGTCCAGGGCCCTCTTGTATTGCGCAGCATGGGTTGGATCGGCACCAGTTTCGTAATTATTCGTCCAGGTGTTGGCATTCAAAGCTTCGTTGTGGCTGAATTCGAAGGCCGAGCCATGCCACTGGTTCGTGCCCGATTTCATAGTGATCATGAAGGTGCCACCGGCAGTGTTGGCTGCTGTTTGGCCGCTCATTCCTCCCGTGTCCACCTTGAACTCTTGCACCGCATCCATGGAGGGAAACATCTCGTCGAAACTCCCCGACTCCGAGCCTTGCTCGATGGTTCCGTCCAGCAGCACGGATTTGGTAAAGGCGGGCGTGCCCGCAATATAGGAGGTCCAGTTGTTGCCGTCCACATTAGGCATGATCGCATAAGCAAAGTTTTCGACCAGGCGGCCGCCGCTAATTGACATCGGGAGGTTCTCGACCTCCCGGTTCGTCATGGCGGTGCCTACCTCGGCCGTCTCTGTCTCCAGCACCGGCGCCCCCGCTGTCACTTCCACCCTTTGCGAGACAGCACCGATACTGAGTTCAATGTTGATCTCGGCCACCTGCGCGACATTCAGCACGATTCCGCTGCGGACGACGGTCTTGAAGCCGGCCTTCTCATAGGCCACCGTATATGGACCCACGGGCAGGTTCATGATGCGGTACAAGCCTGCCGCGTTGGTTTCGGTTTTTGTCGCGACGTGAGTGTTGTCGTGGGTCGCCGTAACGGTCACCCCCGGCACCGCCGCTCCGCTGGGATCGGTGACTGACCCGGTTAGCGTCGCCCGGTCGACCTGCGCCATCATTGCCGTGACAATGAAGAACTGGGAGATAAACCCCATTAGTAATAAGCGCTTAATCATCTGATCCTCCTTTCCATCGGTTGAGTGCCGTTAGAATCTTGAAATGTCGCTTAGTATGTTCCTCGCATGAGTGCTTGCCACAGTGCTCTATCTTGGATCTCCAGCTTTCGCCCCAGTCTTATCCAGCTTGACCTCCACCAAACCCATCGCACCGGGAGTCATCTTGATCCCGTGGGGGTCAAGCGGGGCCCCCAGCAGATCCTGGTTGGCGGTGTAGAATAGGGAGAACGTGTCCTTCCCTTCGGGAATCAGTCCCAATGGCGTGCGGACTTCGCTCGCCCATATCCCTTTGCCCTTCTGGACGATGAGTCTCTTTCCAGCAGTCCAATGAATCCCATCCCCGGAAAAGCTGTAGCCGACCGACTGCTTGACGTCGTTGTCATAAACCGCCACATACGTTCCGTCCTGGAGTTGGGCCACCACCGGATTCTCAATGAACACCTTTTCAATGTGGAGCGGATTCAGCGCCGTGCACCGTTTCCAGGGTCCGGCGAGGCTCGGCGCCCACGCCAAGCCCACCTGCCACAGACAAATGGGCAGCTTCTCGGTGTGGCTGGTTCCGTAAAAGGCGTACCATTTCTTTCCTACCGCATAAGGGAAGAACGAATCGGTGCCCTGCAATCCCTCCCAGGAGTCTGAGTCTTTTCCGCGCTGGAGAATGATGCCCACATCCTCGTAGGGGCCTTCGATGCCGCCCGGACCCCTCACCTTCGAAACGGCGCGCCAAATCCTGCCCTCGTGATTTGTCAGCCATTCCTTGGCAGTGTCCGGCGCGCACTGGTAGGCCACATAAAACATATTCCAGCGGCCTTCCGCCGGGTCATAGACAGGCATTGGCGACCACAAGGCTGCCCGTGGATCCTTACCCGTGAAGTCTCCGCTCGATTCAAAGAGCGTAGAAACGCGTTTCCAGTGCATGCGGTCCCGGCTGGTCCAGTGCGCGAGCTTCATCTTTACCCAGTGCGGATCGCCCGCCATCTCCGAAGTAAAAAGGTGATAAGTGCCGTTGAGCTTCATCACCCTGCCGCCTTCGAACCCGTACTTATTGCCGGCAGCATTGGCAGAATTGACGGTCAAAATTGGATCATCGAACTGCTTGGTGACACTGATCTGCCAATTCTCGACTTGCCCTACAGCCAGGAGGGGCAGGCAGAAAAATGAGAGACACAACAAAGCAATTCCCATTGGGGGTTTCACGCTGTAAACCTCGCCAAGACGAAATCGGCCGCAGCCGGCTCTCCGAGGACGCTTCATGCTATGCCACCCATTTGTAGGCGCGGCCCCGCGGAATATCAAGGTAATACCTGTTATAGGAGCAGTTAAGACAGGACGTAACGGTCGAATCCCTCAGCAAGTGCTTTCCAGTGTGCGGGATTGAGTCGTTACTTGGCGAAGGGGAGATTCTCATTTCTGATGTTGGGTCCTCTAGAGCGCTCGATGGGGTGGTCCATGGAGCGACTACAAGGACGAAAAGGCGCCTCGGCCGACCGGATCTCGGCAAGCCTATAACCTCAAGCTACCGCTCATTAACCGTGCTTAACGGTGCCTATAACGGTTAACGGGTCGAGGTCGGGGCTTGCCCGACCGACAGAAAGGCGATCGAAAGCGGATTGACCTAAGTGATTTCCAGTGTTATCGTCGGCGAGTTAGCTCGCTGGCAGTCTGCGGTTCAGAGCCGTCGGCGCACCAGAGCAGAGAACTGCGAGGGTTGCCATGGCCGACCCATCCAGGCCCGCAACGGAACCTGTTTCACTCTTTGAGAAGAGGGAGGAGCTTCGGCGAATCCTTAAGAGCCGACACTTCGCTAATGCCCCCAAAAAGAGCAGGTTTCTCGAGTTCGTCTGTGAGCAGACCCTGCTCGGGAATGGCGAGAAACTCAACGAGTATCTCATCGGTGTGGAGGTTTACGGCCGCGGCCCTGATTTCAACCCGCAAGAGGATCCTATTGTCCGCGTGCAGGCGCACGAGATGCGCCACTCTCTAAAAAGCTATTACGAGGAAGAGGGCAAAACCAGCCCGTTTCGTATCGATCTCCCTTTAGGCCATTATGTGCCGCTCTTCCAGAAAGCTGCGGTCGAGGAAACAACTGGCCAGGATACCCGATTGGCGCAGCTTGGCACAAAGCCAGGGAGGAAGGAGCGCCTACTTTATGGGCTCATTTTCGTGCTAGCGGCGGGTTGCGCGATTCTGACTTTCCTCTTGCTCCGTGACCGGGCACGAACCGAACAAGCTGCGCGCGCCCAACAATCCCCTCGTGCCTTGCCGGCAGAGCTTGAATGGTTCTGGAAACCCTTCCTTCCGCCTGCGGATCCGCCTCTTATCGTGATTCCGAATCACCCTCTGCTTCGCGCCGCCCATGGGGGGGACAGCGCTCAAACCCTGGCCCATGGCCACGAGATACCCAAGGATGAACTACCTGAGTTCCGAGACACTATCCATTTCCGGGAACTGAAGCGATTTGTCTTTGTCCCTTCCACGACGGACTTCACCGCAGTGGGCGAGACCATGGGGCTTGCAAATCTCTTCGGGATGTTCTATCAAATCGGCCAGAAGCCTCGGCTGCTTCAGTCGCGCCTGGTAACCTTCGAGGAAATCAAACAGGGCAATACCATCCTGCTAGGTGGCAATCAGGCTTGGAGCGGCAGAGTCTTTCTGAATCCCGAAGGTTTCCGATTCCAGGCTGGGATGATTTTTAACAAGAATCCCCGCCCTGGCGAGAAGCCTCTCTACAAACCGGAATTTGACCCGGTCACTAACCACCTGACCCTTGACTACGCGCTGGTCCTGATGCTGCCGAACGAAAGGAAAGAGAATCGCATCTTGCTCGTCTACGGTATCTACACCCAGGGTTCTCAGGCGGCCATCGAATACCTAACGAGCGCGGAGCGCTTGCCCGAACTCCGCAAAGCCTTACTCGCGCTCTCGCCGGACCAAGGAACGCCTCCCCTGTTCTTCCAGGTTCTCCTTCAAACTACAGTCGAGAATTATGTCCCAGGTAAAGCCTCGCTGGTAGCGGTGCGGGCGATTTCCAACTGAATCCTGGGCAAGGCAAGCGGCGATGATTCTGCAATCGGCGCAAGAGGGGAGGAGGGAGGTTCGGATGACCGTGCAGGAGCAAAAGACGCGGCCGCAGGTTCGAGCGGAACTGGTTGTTTGGCTCCTCGGCGCGGGCTTGATTGGGCTTGTCCTGGCGCAGGGAGGTGGTGCTCTCAATGCCCCCCCGCACTCCGGCCCTGTGCAGCTCAAGAACGTCGCACCGGCGGCCGGGGTTCATTTCGTCCTCAACAACAGCGCCACGCCTCAGAAGTATCAGATTGAGCCCATGGTGGCCGGCGTCGCCGTTTTCGATTACAACAACGACGGCCTTCCCGATCTCTACTTCGTCAACGGAGCCAGGATTCCGGATCTTCGCAAGACCGGGCCGGAGTATTACAACCGCCTCTACCGTAACAATGGCGATGGCACATTTACCGACGTCACCGAACAGGCCGGAGTCAAGGGCGATGGATACTCCATGGGCGTGGCCGCCGGCGACTATGACAATGACGGGTGGGAGGACCTCTACGTTGTGGGGGTCAACCGCAACTTTCTATATCATAACAACGGCGACGGAACCTTTACCGATGTGGCGGAAAAGGCCGGGCTCTCGGGTGTCGATCCCAAGCTGGGGAAGACCTGGTCGATCTGCGCTGGCTGGTTCGATTACGACCGGGACGGCTGGCTCGACTTATTTGTGGTGAACTACTGCGTGTGGGGCTTGGATAAGGACCCCTATTGCAGCAACTCACGCCTCGGCGCCCGTTCCTACTGCCATCCCTCGAAGTTCGCCGGCCTGCCCAACATGCTTTTCCACAACAACCACGATGGCACCTTTACCGATGTTTCCATTCCTTCCGGCATTGCCCGGTACACCGGCAAGGGCATGGGCGTGGCATTCGCAGATTACGACAACGACGGGTATCCCGACGTGTTCGTGGCCAATGACACCACCCGCAACTTTCTCTTCCACAATAACGGCAACGGGACGTTCAGCGAAGTCGGATTGCAGACCGGGGTTGCCTTCAACGGGGATGGCTCCGCCCTGTCTTACATGGGCGCTGATTTCCGCGACATCGATAACGACGGATGGCCCGACCTTTTTGTGACCGCCCTCTCCAACGAAACCTTTTCCTACTTTCACAATGCCGGTGGCCGCCTCTTTGAAGATTATTCACCTCTGACCATGCTCAGCCGGTTGAGCCTCTTGATGGGCGGCTGGGGCAACGGCATTTATGACATGAACAATGACGGGTGGAAGGACCTGGTTTCGGTCAATTCCCACGTGAACGACAACATCGAAAACGAGATGAACGTTCCCTACCGGCAGGCGAACGCCATTTTCGAGAACCTCGGTGGCAGATTTGCCGACGTCTCAGCCACCGCCGGCCCGGACTTCCAACTCCCCGCCGTGCACCGCGGCGCCGCCTTCGGCGACCTCTTTAACGACGGGAGAATCGATTTGGTCGACACCGTGCAAAATGGCCCGGCGGAGATCTTCCGTAATATCACCGAAAACGGGAACCATTGGCTGGAAATCCGAACCGTGGGAAGGAAAAGCAATCGTGATGGAATCGGAACGAAAATCCGCTTGGAGTCAGCGAGTGGAACTCAATACAACCACGTCACGACCAGTGTGGGCTACGCCAGCTCCAGCGATCCTCGCGTGCACTTTGGTTTGGGCAAGGACGATAGGGTCAAACGGCTCACCCTCGATTGGCCCAGCGGCATCCGGCAGGAGCTCACCGACGTCCGGGCGGATCAGATCTTGAAAGTTGTCGAGCCTGAGCAATAAGCCCTTGCTGCAGGAGTGACCTCTCACGATCTGCTTCAAGAGGCGGTTTAAGGGTTGGAGTTGGGCGCTGTCTCGGCAGCTCGCGCCGCGTGTTTCGAGGCTTCCTGAGAATCCCCCATGGCCGTGTAAATTTGTGCCAGGAGGAACTCAATTTTGCAATCGGGCCCACCCAGTCGGAGGGCCGTTTCGCCCTCCTGCGCCGCCTCCTTGAGGCGCTTCATTCGAAAGTAGACCCTGCTCAATGCGTAGCGCATTTCGGCATGGCGAGGGGCAATTCGCACACCTTCCTCCAGGACGCTCAGGCTGTCCGTTAACCGACCGAGCTTGAGGAGAAACTCCCCATACTCAACGTAGATGTGCGGATCAAAATATTTCTGCGTGCGGCTAACGGTCAACCCTTGCTTGAAACTCTGCTCTGCTCCCTCCACATCCCCCATCGTATCTTTGGTTCGCGCCAGGTTCTCGTAGCTCCTCACACTTTGGGGATTGATCTTTAGCGCACGATCGAAGGCCTTTGCGGCCTCACCGAAATCATCATGCAGGAACAGTGCCTTGCCGTACATGAACCAGGTGTCCGAGTTCTTGTCGTCCAGCTTCAGCGCCTCAAGGTAATTTGCCTCGGCACGGGGAAAGTCCTTCTCCGCCGTGTGAATCATCCCCAGAACGGTATAGGCTTTGGCAAGTTTGGGGTCAAGCTGGAGCGCTCGCTGAGCAGATTTCGTCGCCAGATTGAACTTCCCCTGGTTGAATTGTGCCCCTGAGAGAAGACAATAGACTTCGGGAGACTCTTTGAATCGGAGGTAGATTGAGAAGCACTTCTCGGCTTGTAGGGGCCGCTCTGTGAGGTAATAAATCGTCCCCAGACGAAGTTGGGCAAGCGGGTAGCTCGCGTCGCCCAATTTAACTTGCGCATAGAGCTGCTCGGCCTGGGAAAACTCTTTCGCCTGGTAGAGCCTCTCGGCGGTAAGAAAATCCGAGTCTGAACTCCACTCCGCAATTGCTGGCAAAACAAGGCCGACCATGAGCAAGGTCAGGTGACGCAGTAGCATGACTCGCCACAGATACTTTCGTGAGCTCTTATCGGAATTCCGAATGAAGAAGATCGAAGAACTCCCTTTCTCTTTGGGTTCAAAATTCAAACATTTCATTAGAAAAAACAACTTTGCTCACCGGTCTGGAATTCCACAGTTGGAATTGTAATTAATCCGAGCACATAGGCAAGGGAAATTACTTCTGTAGTGCAGAGGGAAGAAGAACTGTTTCCAGCAAAGTAGAATGCTCCTATTGACGCAGCTCAGCATAGGAGGCGTACGTGGGTGCCTAAGCCGACTTGCTGGCGCACAATACTACTGCTGCAGCCGCCGAGTCCCAAAAGATGTTGGAAGACAAGGGCATTGTGGTGGACTTTGTGACGGGATCACTGGGGCACCTTCAAATCGGTCGTGCTTACGCGATGGGGGGTGACACGGTCAAAGCGAAAATGGCGTACCAAGACTTCCTGGTCCTGTGAAAGGGCATCCAACCAGGACGTCCCCGTCCTGAAGAAAGCCAGAGCGGAACACGCAAAGCTGAAATAATCCTGCCGGAAGGTGGTCCTCGCCCCTTGGCGCTCCCATTTCTTACGTGCGCCTCCGATGCGATTCCGTTCCGCAAATGCGCAGTTGTGGGATCGACCGGCATGCACGACAATAAGTGAGAACAGCCCTTCCGACCACCTCTGCCAGATTGTGCCTGTGAAACGCCCTTCCCTCCCAGAATCCGAACCGGCCCAAGGTGGACAAGTTGAGGGGTGGGCGACCACCTGTCCGCAATCATGGGATTTGCTGAACAGGGAGATTCGGGTCGCCACATGTGCGGGTACGCCGTTATACGGCAAGTGGATTCCAGTTGACGCGAGGCAATTTATCGACATCTGAAATGCGGTCGCGCAATGGAGGTTCAAACTTTTCCTTCTTTGTGATATATGGGTGCAGCCTGGACCGACCCAAATAGGTCTTCCCGGTGGCCGTTCGGTCAGGCAATCCGCTCATCTCCTCGTGCATAAAACGAATTTCGTTCCTAAGAAGGAAGTCCGCATAGCCATCTTTTCCTTCGTCATGCCGAAAGACAAGTGGGCCAGTCGCCAACGTGGGCCACGAGACGGGCGCGGCGTCGGTGCAGTCCAGCACCTCGGGAAGTTGTCCAAGTCAATCACGCTGCTGTAGATGTTCGGTCTCGATTCCTCACTTCAGAAAGGCATCCGCCTTTTCCTTATCCGAGGGTGGCTCGGACCGTCCGCCCAGGTATTTCGCGAAGAAGGGCTCGGCAGCAGCGTAGAACACCAATCTGTTCTCGGGCCGGGCAAAGCCGTGGCCTTCGTCAGGAAAGACGATGTATTCCACCGTCTTTCCATTCTTGCGCATTGCGGCGACTATCGAATCACTCTCCGACTGCTTGACCCGCACATCGTTAGCCCCTTGGGCCACCAGGAGCGGAGCCTTGATCTGGTCGGCCTTGAAGAGCGGTGAGCGAGATTTGAGGAAATCCGCGTCCTTGTCGGGATCGCCTACACGCTTGAAAAGGAGCGACTGAATCGGTTCCCAGTAGGGCGGCATGTTCTTGAGCAGTGTGGGCAGGTTAGCCGGGCCGAAGGATTCAACGCCGCAGACAAACTCATCCGGCGTAAAGCTGAGCCCGACGAGGGTGGCATAGCCGCCGTAGCTGCCGCCGAAAATGCACACCTTGTGCGGGTCGGCATAACCCTGCCTCACCGCCCAGTCCTTACCGTCAATCAAGTCGGTATGCATCTTGCCAGCCCACTCGCGATCCCCGGCATTCAGGTAGTTCTTCCCGTAGCCTGTCGAGCCCCGAAAGTTGATCTGCAAAACGGCATATCCGCGATTGGCGAGCCAAGTGACTTCATTGTTGAGACCCCACATATCGCGGCCCCAAGGGCCGCCGTGGACGTTGAGAACCAATGGCAGATTTCTGGGATCTAGACCTGCCGGCAGCGTCAGGTAACCGTAGATCGTCATCCCGTCCCGCGCCTTGAATGAGATCGGCTGCATCTTCGAGAGCTTGTATTTCTCAAGCGCCGGGCGGTCGGTGAAGAGCAGAGTGGCTTTCCGGCTGGCGCGGTCATAGGCGTAGAACGGCATCGGGCCGTCATCCACGACGTAGATAACAATCCAAGTCTTGTCTGCCAGGTCGCGGCTCACCACGTAGAAATCGCCGTCATGAATTTTGCGCAAGGTGTCGAAGTCAGGCTGGAGCGATTTGTCAATAAGCGTCCACTCGCTGCGCTCGCGAACGAATTGGACGGCCTCCAAGGTGTGCTTCGTCGGATGGGTCATCGTACCGCCAACATCGAACTGTGCGTCTTCGGCCACCACTTTGCTTTTACCGGAAGCAAGGTCTACTTCCATGAGTCGCGCCGCATTCGCGCCCACGCTGGAGGTCAGATAAACGCCGCGATTATCGGGGGTGAAACCGGCGATGCCGCCGAAGCTCTCATCCGGCCCCCACCTCTGAAAGCTGCGCCAGGGCGATTTCGTATCGTCGCGCACTCGGATTTCCGTGCCGCCGTCCGGAAGCTGCACTTGAGCGGCGCGCACCTGAAGTTTATTGTCGGCCGTCCACCCGGCCACGTCGCCGGGGTTCTCGGTGTCGAGCTCGAGCGCGCCCGTCTTCACGTTCAGCCGATATACGTCAAAAAGCCGCCTGTCGCGCACATTGAGTCCGGCGAGGACTAGGTCGGGGAAATTGGGGTCGGTTGCGAAGAACCCCACGGTCACACCCTGGTAAGGGGTAAGGTCGCGGGTGTTTTTTGACTTCAAGTTGGTCTGATAGATGTGGTAGTTCTCATCTCCCTCGAAATCCTGCCCATAGAGGATGTGCTCACTGTCCTGCTGCCAGAAGAAGAACCGTATGCCTCGCTTCTTGTCGGCGGTGACCACGTGGTCATCCACCTGGCCGATGGTACGCACCCAGACGTTCATGACGCCTTTTTCCGGGGCGAGATAACCGAGCATTTTGCCATCCGGCGAGATCTGCGCCTGGTCCTTTTCCGCATTGCCAAACAACGTTTCGCGGGGAATGAGCGGCGGGAGTTCGGCCCGTGTGGGTCGCCCGCTGGCGCTGAGTACAAGGATGGCACCGGCTACGAGACGAACGAATTGCAGTGTGCGGTCACGGAAAAAAGACATGGCAGTCCTCCTATGATGTTTGTCTACTCCAATCTGACGTTTGTGGTTTTCATGGCGTGCTTTCGGCCAAAACGAAGTTCGGGAAATCTTCAAAGATCCAGTTGTTCTTCAGCGTGTGGTAAATGATGCCGAGGAACTTCCGGGCCAGGGCGATGATGGCCTTTCCCGTTCCACGTCGGGCCCGAATCCGCTCGTAAAACCGATCCAAGTAAGGGCTATACGGTGGCACGCGGTCGCAGGTCTGACCAATCTCCTTGACGAGGTCGAAGCCTCAGAACCATGTCCAGCCCATGACCTGTCTACTCCGAAGGCTGTCTCCAACCTTCGAAGCGTACCGCCGCCGAACCTATACATTCATGCCATCTCCTTGCCGGAACCTGAGGCGAGTGGCGTATTTGAAAGGTGTTCCCATTCTAACGCTGATTACGTTTCTCGCCGCCGAAATGTTGCAGCCCATTGCCAGGGATGCGACACAAAGTCGCTCGATCCGTATCGAGTCGCTTCGCCATGGAGGCAGTCGTTCGGATGATGGGGGGATTGCGCCGACGGCAGAAGACCTCCGACGGCGGCTTGGAGGTGCGAACTGGCCGGAATCACTTTGACGGTTACCATTCTGTCGTCCACCTGCTAAGCGGCATCCTCTTTCCTGCCACCCATTTCTACCGCCCGCTGTCTTGAGTGTTCTTTGGCTATCTCGACCACGGCCTTCAGCGACAAATAGTTCTACCGCACACCGATACCGATTGAAGCCACGGGAACTGTGTACCTTGGGTGATCTAGAGATCGCGGCTGGCCTGACACCATCCGGCACTCATTTTGGCTGCCCAATAACTGGTGATTCTGTTGAAAAAGTGCTGGTTTGGGGACAGGGGTACGATACTACTTTGATTCGAGAATCTTATGTGCTATAGTACACACAGAAAAGACATGCGCTATCCTACGCCACAACGCCCT
>Ga0326727_10003719_pt1 | contig 48029 bp, 41 predicted proteins | sample MB2enrmetagenome_FD_207643 | JGI IMG/M metagenome (GOLD analysis project Ga0326727, IMG submission 207643) | Lab enriched peat soil microbial communities from McLean, Ithaca, NY, United States - MB29MY | ecosystem: Environmental > Terrestrial > Soil > Wetlands > Peat | place: USA: New York... | reverse complement strand
AGAGCGCAGGGCAGGGCAGAGACCACGCGGTCCTGACTGGTTTTCATATGCATGTTCGCCGTCATGCAGGCGTTCACCAGCACGGCTCGATGCGACAGGCTGGCTCCCTTCGGGTGCCCCGTAGTCCCGGAAGTGTACCCGATGGTTGAAATGTCACCGTGGCCGGCGCTTGACCTCATCGGCTCCGGTGACCCTTTATCCAAAAGATCCTGGAAAAAAAGAATGCCCTCTCCGGCATTTTCGTAGCTGATGATGTGCTCCAGTCCGGGAACGCTTTTGGTAGCCTCTCGAGTCGGCCCTGCTTTGTCCGCCGAAAGAATGATCGCCTTCGCCCCGCAATCCTGAACAACGAAGCAGACCTCCTCCGGTTTCAGCATGACGTTGATCGGGTTGATCACTCCTCCCAGCTTCGCAATGGCATAATAGGATACAACCCATTCCCAGGAGTTATTGGAGTAAATCGAAACCCGCTCTCCCGGGTTGATTCCCAGCTTGCGCAAGGATTGAGCGAGCCGGTTGGTTAGATTTTCCAGGTCGCGAAAGGTGAAGGCTTTATCCTGGAAAATCAGTGCGGTCTTGTCGCCGTACCGCTCTGCAGCATAAGGGGGAATATCTCCTAAATTCTGAAGCTGATTCAGCATGGTACTCCTCCTTGCTTGTAAAATGAGTTTCGACTTGTTACAAAATGAGGGTGAAACGAGGGGTTGACGCATTCTATCAATTGCTGTGCGTCAGAAGCAAGCAACTTCTATGTGCCGGGCTAATCCTGACGATGGGGCATGCTTTTGATTGAGGATTAAAATGCTCTAGTCAGAGTCAAATAATGCGACAACTTAATGAAGCGGTTCTCCTTTTGGCGGTTTGGTGAAAATGAGCATCCATAATCTGAAAAAAATGTTCGAGCCCGCAGCCATCGCAGCTATTGGAGGATGTTCACGCAGCGACAGCACGATCGATACCCTCATTGGCAACCTCAGGAAAGGAGGTTTTGCGGGAAAGATATTTCCCGTGACTGCACATCAGAAGGAATTTTGGGGCATTCCCGCATTTCCGGCGCTGGATCTCGTCCGAGATCCGGTAGACCTGGCCTTGATCGCCTCACCTCTTCAAGCCGTACCCGCCGCACTCGATCGATGTTCTGAGTCCGGTGCAACCTGCGCGGTGATCTTCGCAGACGGCGAAGAACTATCTGCCGGGGCCAGAGTCGAACTGATCCGTCAAATTAAAGAGGCCGCTCATCGAGGTTCGGTGAGGATCATAGGGCCGGGTTCTTTAGGTATTTCGTTCGGCACTACGAAACTAAACGCCATCCAGGCCGCCAGTCTGCCTCTGCCCGGCAGACTGGCCTTTATTTCTCAGAGCAGGACTATTTTTCACGCCATTCTCGACCTGTCAATAAAGGAGCAGATCGGATTCAGCACGTTCATAAGCATTGGCGGAATGCAAGATGTGGATTTCGCCGATCTCATCAACTTTTTCGGCAATGACGACCATGTAGGCAGCATTGCCTTGTGCCTGGAGGAGGTGACCAGTTTCCGCAAGTTCATGAGCGCCGCCCGCGCGGTTTCGCGCATCAAACCGATCATCGCTTTGAAATACGGAAGGGCTCGCCCAGGCGAACCCTTTGAACCCAAGCGTAGAATTCCCACCATCGGTGAAGATGACATTTATGGCGCCGCTTTCAAGCGTGCGGGCATTGAACGCGTGAACACCTTTGCTGAGCTTTTCGATTGCGCTGAACTGTTGGCCAAACAGCCGCGGCCTTCCGCCTCCAGACTGGTGATCATAACCAACGGCAGAGGGCCGGCAATGATGGCTGCTGATGCACTTGCCGATCACGGAGTGGAGCTGACATCGCTCCAACCGGATGTTGTAAACAGTCTGAGTTGCGTCATGTCCCCTTCCTGGACAGGAGGAAATCCGGTGGATTTGGGTACGGACGCATCGCCACAAAAATATGCCAGAGTGGTGGAAATCTGCCTTGCTGCACCTGAAATCGAAGCTCTCTTGATTATTTTTGTTCCTGGCGCCGGCGCCGGCGCCGCAACCGTTGCGGAATCCCTGGTCGAGGTTTTGTACGGCAGGAGGATACCGGTATACACGCTATGGCTGGGGGCGACGGAGGCCGAGCAGGGGCGCCAGATTCTGAACGGGTCGGGCCTTGCAACTTTCGACACCCCCGAACGAGCCATCAAGGCCTTCCTGCACATGGGCTCCTATGCGCACAATTTGAAAATGCTCCAGGAGATCCCGGAAAAACTTCCACGCGGCCTGGAATTCGATACCGGCGCGGCCCGAACGATCATTCAGAGAGCCATTGAGGGGGGGCAGCGGTTGCTCGGTAACGAGGATTCCAAATTCCTGTTAAGCGCATACGGGATTCCGGCAGGCAGAGCCGCTGGCGTAACGGATGGTTACGAGCTGATGCTGGGCGTCAGAAGAGACCCCGGATTTGGGCCGGTTCTTCTGTGCGGGGCCGGGGGCATGGCAGGGGAAATCTTCAGCGGCTGCGCTCTGGCTCTTCCCCCTTTGAACCGTGTTCTCGCCCGGCAGCTTATTGAGGCGAGCGGGGCATACCAGCTTCTTAAGGGCAACCGGGAGCAGTTACCCGAACTCCTGCTGCTGCTTGAGGAAATTCTCATCCGGCTATCGCAGCTGGTCACCGACTTTCCAGAAGTGATTGAGCTTGAGATAAATCCGTTGGTCTTGAGTGTGAATGCCGCCGATGCAATGAGCGCCAGTGCGGCGGTCCAACCGGCCGGAGTTGCCGCTCCGCAGCATCTTGTCATCAGCTCGTACCCCAGCCATTACGAGACGGAAGTTGTCACGGAGGGAGGAATCGATATTTCCCTGCGTCCCATCAAGCCTGAAGATGCTCCGCTCCTGGTGGAATTCTTTCATTCACTGTCTCCGACCAGCGTATATTTCCGGTTCTTTTGCCCGCTGCCAGAATTGCCCCTAAGCATGCTCACAGGGCTTACTCAGGTCGATTATGATCGGGATATCGTCGTGGTGGCGAGCAAACAGCTCTCAAGCGGGGAGAAAATCCTGGGAGTGGCCCGACTTATGGGCGACCCTGATGTCACCAGTGCCGAATTTGCCATAGCAGTTGGTGATCCATGGCACAAGAAGGGCGTAGGTACTGCTTTGCTTGAACGCGCAATCCATATTGCCAGGGAACGTGGTCTGGAGTCTATTTTTGGCACAGTTATGCCGGAGAACAAGGGGATGCTGGCCTTTGCCCGCAGTCATGGCTTTTCCGTGGAAAAGATTAGCGGGAGCAAAGACTATGAAGTGAGAGTCGAACTAGGTCACCATGGCGAACCAAATACTTAGTGTGTCGACTAATAAAGCTATCGTAAAGATTGGCCGGACATGATCGTCATAGCGGGAAGCCCGTCATGAAAGTATTTAATCCAGGGGGCATCTTGCTCGTTCATTTCGCGACTCTCCATGTCCGGACTACAATCCGCCTTCGCGGGAGTCCTTTATTCTTTTCGCGTCCCGGCGCGCCCAATATCTCTTCATGTCTCCTGCTCTGCCGCTTAACACCGCGATCATGCTACCGCCGGTCACCTTCTTTTTCTTCCGGTCATGAGAAATACGCTAAACGACCTCATCGCACCGTCGGCATCTTCAACGCGGCTAATTTCACGCCCATCACAGTTTGGTCGGTAAACACGCAAGGGAGTTCCTATGTCAAAGTCATCTGAGCGATTGGTATTGGTTACCGGTGGAACCGGCAACCAAGGAGGAGCCACGGTCACTCATCTGCTGATGGCTAAACGAGTTCGGATCCGGGTGCTCACACGGAATCCGGACTCCTCCAAGGCAAGGCATCTCGCATCACAGGGCGTCGAGCTTATACGCGGGGACTTGGACGATGCGGGTGCCGTAAAAGCCGCGCTTTCAGGCGTCTCGGCTGCGTTTTCGGTCCAAGGATTCATGGACAAGGGCGGTGTCGCGGCGGAGGAGCGGCGCGGAAAGGCCTTTGCAGATGCCATAAAAGCGGCCGGCGCGCCGCATCTCGTCTATTCTTCGGTTGAGGGAGCTGAACGTCAGAGCGGCATTCCTCACTTCGAGAGCAAGTGGCAGGTTGAGCAACACATTCGTGAACTCGGAATCCTCGCGACAATTCTTCGCCCTGTCGCTTTCATGGACAATTTCGCAGCATCATCATTCGGGCGCGCGATGGCCTTAGGAATGTTCAGAGCCACTCTCGGAACCTCGAAACGTGTTCAGCTGGTCGCAACTTCCGACATTGGTTGGTTCGCGGCGCGAGCATTGGAAGACCCCGGTAGCTTCGCAGCACGCATCATCCCGCTCGCCGGTGACGAATTGAGCTTCGCCGAAATCATCAAGACATACAAAAATGTAACCGGGCACGCGCCTTGGGTAGCTCCCATTCCTCGTTTTCTTCCCGGATTGATGATGCCCAAAGATATCGCGACGATGTTTCAGTGGATGGAGGTTCACGGCTTCGAGGCGAATATCAGCACGCTGAGGCAACAGCACCCTGGTTTATTATCTTTCGCGGCCTGGCTGAAGGCACGCAGCGGCTGATCTTGTCCAGTACCGGACCTCAAAGCTAAAAGAGTCATATTGTGTGCACAAGTTTGAAAAAGTCAAAGGTTATAAAAAGCGATTTAATCGTATGGATGTTCCGGGGGCTTCGCGCGTTGGCGTCCGGAAACATAAGAGTTAAACAAAATAAACAAAACAAAAAGGGTAGAGTAGAGGGCAGGCTCAATGCCTGCTCTCTACTCTACCCTGGCTTCCTGGCATTTCACTTACGGCTCTTACTTACTTTACTTATTAGCTGTCGGGCCTCTTTTTGCCTAATCCTCGACTGTGATTTTGGACCTCCCCGTTTCACTTAACAGGAGATCGCACACAGATAACCATATGTTTTAGAAGGAGAAAAACAATGGCAAACCCGTTCGTGCATGTCGAGCTGCATTCGCAGGACCCGGAGAAAGCTAAAAAATTCTACAAGGAATTGTTTGACTGGAAGTACGAGGATGTGCTGGAGATGGACTATACCATCATCAAGGTAGGGGAGGGGACCGGGGGAGGCATGATGAAGAGCCCCATGCCGGATGCGCTGCCCCAATGGGTGCCGTACGTCCTGGTGGACGACATTGCTGCCTCTACCGAGAAAGCCAAATCCCTTGGCGCCAGGGTCCTCGCCGGTATTACCGAAGTTCCGGGCATGGGAAGTTTCAGCATGCTCGCAGATCCGACCGGCGCGGCCTTTGCGCTTTGGCAGCCGAAAATGCCCGCATAGAGTCTCGGGGTATCTTTCGCGTGATCGTCGGTGTGGCTCTTTTGTGGGTGTCGTGGTACTTCACAAGATGAATCATTACTGCGAGAGCTGAAGCAGCAACGTATTCTTTGTATTTCTGTGCCGCTGTTTTCACCGCGCCCTCTAAAGATCGACCCTAGCCTTTCGAAGCAGGCCGCCGGATTTTTCGAATTATCGAACGCCTCCGCGTGAGACGATGTCGGCACTTCATTTTGTGTTTGACACTGCTTCCAATATTGAAGTATAATTTCCTCGATCTTCCGTTCACCGCAGAGGCGCAGAGGACGCGGAGAGAGCCAAAATTCAAAATCTCGTCTGAAAAGTCTTTTCTCTGCGACCTCTGCGCCTCTGCGGTGAACGCTTACAGGAATTTGCTTTTTAACCCATTCACCCAATCAGGAAACCTCCCGCATGAAAAGCATAATCGATGATGAGCAATTACTTCAATTAATCCGGGACGGCCTCACTGTCACCGAAGCCGCCCTTAAAATCGGAGTATGCAAAGCGGCCGTATCCAGACGGTTGAAGAAGTTAAACGTCGCCATAAGCCGGAATGTAACCATCCGGGCAGCCCACAAGATTGTCGACCGCGAAATCAATGCTCTTGACCAGTTGCAGAAGATCAACCGGGACGCCAACGAGCTGCTGGAGCTGCTCATGCGCTGGAACCGGGGCGAAGACGACGCGCTTCAGGTACTCGAATCCCAGGTCCGCAAAATCAAAATTCGCGGGCAGGAAGAGGAAGTCACCGAGTACAGATTCAAGGACCCGCGCGAACTCGCTTTAAAGGCCATGCAGGAAATCCGGGGTCAACTGAGGCTGCAGCTCGAAATCTTTCAGGCGCTTTTCGATATGCAGGCGGTCCAGCAATTTCAGGCTGAAGTATTGGAGGTAATCGGAAGTGTTTCAACGGAAGCAAGAGATGAAATCATTCGCCGGCTCACGGAAAGAAGTGCTCTTCGGTCAGCTCTTGACCTCAATCGAGTAGAAGTTCTGCCGGGATGACGGCAAGGCTTACGGTTCGCTTGGGGCCCGGGCCGAAAAGACGCCTGTTATCCTCGACGGCCGGCTCAGCATCGGGGTCGGGCTCAGCATCGGGGTCGCCCATTAAAAGGCAAGGGTCACCCGAGCTAAAGTGTGGCTGCGTACGGAAAGAGTGGTCCGGATTGCCTGCTTCAGAGTCTTAAACTGTGGTTTTCGACATTGCAGCCTCTACCGAGAAGGCCAAAGCAGTTGGCGCCAAGGTGCTCGCCGATGTCACGGAAATTCCCGGCATGGGAAGTTTCAGCATGTTCCTCGATCCGACCGGCGCGGCCTTTGCGCTTTGGCAGCCGAAGATGCCCGCATAGGGTCTCGGGGTGTCTTTTGGCTGATTCTCGGTGGAGACTCTTTTCGACCTCTTCATGGTCTATTCTAGCAATGCCTGCACATCAAGTGTGGCGCGAGGAGACACCCGATCGTTGCCACCGCCGCCTCGTTGCCGAGTACCTGAAGGAGAAATGGGGAAATCTCGAAATCGTTCATCTAACCTGATAGTAAAACAGGGAAGCCGGCCCAGCCCGGCATTTACGGGAGGCCGTTACCCGGGCATTCCGGTTTAGACGATCCGACGAGGACCCGGACCCTTTGTTGAGATCTCTAAGGACTTACGGCGGTTCACCAGAATGACGGAACGAAAGTCACAAAATATTGTTCCAAATGTACATAGAATAGAGCAGTGGGACATGATCGATAATTGAGTCAGGAATCAATTTTGCGAAACCATGCCTTGTCTGACCTAGGCCATTGAACACACTGAGGGTATGGCCATCGATGATGTCTACGGCCCTTTCCCATAGGCTTGTATTGTCGTGTATTTGCCCATAAGCGTCAATATACCTCAGTTCACCTACATGGCAGTACACAACGGGAGGGGGAACTCTGGCCACAATGTCACTGTTGTTTACGAAGCGATACGTTTTGATGTGGAAATCCTTTTTGAAATCAAGATCTCCCACCCGCGGAGAACCGAACGTGTACAGTCCTTGAACATGGCCGTAACGGTCGGCTGCTAATGTGGCCAATGCCGCCCCAAGGCTGTGCCCGGTAAACCAGATGGTGCGGGTTCCGTTATCCATCTCCGATAAATAATCGCGAAGCTCGTTCCACACTTCGTCCAGACCGTCCTTGAAACCCTTGTGGACTTTGCCTCCCTGTCTCGAATCGACCAGATGGATATCGACGTCTGTTGCGATATCGGCAACGATGTTACGAAAATCTGTTCTTCCAGGTCGTTTCCGGATCTCGGTTCCTCGAAAGGCTACGATCACAAAGTTATCGTTGCTTGCCACGTACAACTGAGTACCGGTCTCTTGTCCATCGAAAAACTTCACATCTTTGAGATCTGCATTCTGAAATTTTTCCCCGACAAATGCTTCTTCGGAATATGCCAAAATGGATGCCTCGATCAGCCACCATGCGTTTTGCATATCGAAGATAGAAGCGGTATATCGAAATGGATATTTATCATGTTTATCGAAGAAATCATAACCTGGGTAAGGTGGAGCGATTGTATCCAGCGTGATTTCCGGGAGCACCTTATTCACACTCTTCTTATCGGCTTCGGTCATCTCATCCTCCCAGTAATAGAACCGCTATCCCGATTCGGCCTCATGGTTACAGCCCATCAGGTGAAATAATTGATTACTTTACTTTGGGCTAATGCACTGTAGGAAATGTGCCTCTTTCATCGTGTCCACGTCAGGTAAATCTTCATCAATCGTGTATCCGACGGTCGTGATCATCAACACGATAATCCTTGGTGAGGAAGGGGCAACAACACCCCAAAAGGTTAGGTTTCGTAGAATGTACAATGTTACCGTAGCTCCCTACTCTTCCGAATACATTTCTTTACCGATGAGGGAAACTATTCAGTCGCTTTCGTCACAACAGGTCCATGAGATGGGCATCATCGGCGAGTGGACCGACAGCAGCCCCTATCGCCGATGCGGCGCTCAACAGTATTGCTACAACAGTCGACGCTTTATTTCCTGTGCCACTGATTTTCGATGCATTCCTTTTGGCCAACGCCCAGTTGCCAAGTCGACAGTTCTTGCCCTTGGTGCCGGGTGTCGGCAAAAGGATGAACCGGAAAAGGTTCGACAAGAAATCCCGTTAATTTGAACTCACGGATTCCAGAATATTGATTATTCCTTCGGCTTGGATTTCTCCTCCTTATCGAGAGAAGCTTTGGCTTCGGAGATCAACTCGCCGGTAAAACTTACAAGAACATTTCGTGTTTGCACAAAAAGCGGATTTATCTGGAAAATGCCAACAACTTTCACATTATTAGTACTGTTGTATTTCCGAACCTCTTCACCACTAAGTTCCGTCACTAATCGTAAGCCGCTTAGACGACGCCACATTGCGAGATTCCATTCGTCTGTAACATAAACCGTACCTTCATAAGGTTGAGACAGAATGTTGGTGATATCAATAGATTCAAGCTCAGCGAGGACTTGCCTGACTTCTGGCGATGTGTTATCGATTACAGAATGTGACATTCTGATAGCCAATTTGGAAATCGTAATCGATTCTGCCCGCCTCAGCAAGTTTGGAATTAATGATGCTATATCATGCAGGGATGTCCAGAAACACACAAGAAGAATTATTCCGAATATTGGCCATGCCAACGATTTAATAAAGTCGAGTATTATATTGGTTTCCTCAGTTTTGGCTGCCATTTTCTTGCCCGTCAATTTGGTTGCGATATGTGTATCAATCAATGATATACTTATAGTATATGCATTAAATCACCTTCACCTTCCGCGATATCACGCACTTGGAGATGTAATGAACAGCGGGTGAAATTGCTGCTTTGGCCGACCCGCCGCCAGGCCTCCCTGTATTGCCTCGTCGCCGAAATATCCCCTAATCCGCTTTGGCCACGCTTTTCACCTTCAGCTCGATGGTCGCAATTTTCTCGTTTTTGGCGTCCTTAGCCAAAATTGTCACGTTTTGTTCCGGGTCCAGCTTGCTCAGCTCCAGGTCCAGCGTGCCCGGGCTGCTGACGCTGAAATCTTTCGTGGTTACGGCCGGCGATCCTCCCGTACCGGGAATCTTTAACACGGCCCCTTGGATGCTGAGAGTGATGTCCATCTTCTCCGCTGGGCCGGAACAAACTATAGAGACCTTGCCGTTCCCGTCCTGGTCAGCGTCGATGGTGGTTGCTTTGGCGGAAACCTCGTACAGAGACTTTTCGGGTTTCTTGGGTTTACCGCCCTCACCCGGCTTTGCGGGCTGCTTGGGCTGAGCCTTTGCAGATTCGGGAGGTTTGTATACATAGGAGCATTCGCTTTGGAAAAGGACTCCTTCGTTCTTGTGATTCGACTGCGGACTCTGCAGTGGATCAATCACACACAAAGATATGCCGCCAGCAGGCGGTTTGCCTTTCTGTGCCAGTTTGCATGCAGCCAGCGAGGGGAACGTAATATCGACGGTCTTGCCGTCACTGCCCACAGTGGCGCCCGTATGAGCCAGCACTTTTCCTGACCCTTTGGCCGGTATGGCCAGGGTAAATAACAGTTTGTCGGCCTCAAGCCCCACAACGCTGCGCAATTTGACCGTAGAGGAATCTTTTCCGTCATCGGTTAAGATGGGCGTCTGGCTGGCCCATATCCTGTCTGCCTCAGGATCAAGTGGCACCACAAAGCTGGTGTTTGAGTATGAACTCCCGAGGCGGACATCCGTAAGGTCGGCCCAGAGGTATTCACGAGGCAGGCTGAGTGGTACGTTCATCCGTTGGCATTCGCTGTTGAACCTATCCCAATCGTTGCTTAAAATGCATCCATTGAGTACGTTAGCATCTTGATCGGAAATGCCCGCCAAGGATCGCCTCGTTTCTGCCATCGTTTCGTTATGAGTACGCGATTGCAGGTCTTTGCCGGTCTGCGTGTTCGTCAGTGTCGTCTTTGAAATAAGATGAACGGTCCTTTCGCGGAAATTCCCCTTTGTATTCTCATTCGGGACAAGCACGACCAATGTTACATTGTGGGTCTGGGGCACCATCGCGTACATGGAATTTGATTGATACTGCGCTCCAAACCGGCACCGAATTGTGTTATCCGATACTCTGGCGACGGTGAATGTACTGTTAAAGTCATGTCCCAGTGCTTTTCGCAGCGAGTCAGTCGAGCTCTTCAAGTCAGCTCCGGCCGAGACCCCATGAAACAGTGCAGATAGCGTTAATGCGAACTGCCTGGTCTGGTCCAGGGAGTGCTCGTGAATGGCCATCTCGATGTCGTCCGTCACGAGAAGCGGCAGGACCCGAATCCCTTTGTATGGGTCTCGCATTGAAGAGAGGTTAAATCGTGCCGGGACATCGAACTCACCAGGAAAAAAAGAAATATTCGAGTAAGCATCATATGGCTCGTCCTGCATGCGAGGCATGAGGCTCACCTGGAGACGAACCAGGTAAGGCGAATAATACTCGTGGATTGCGGCATCCTTGATGTAACGGTTCAACACCTGGACTTCCTGGTAAAGCGCGGTAGCAGCCAAATACCTCAGCCACGGGTCCAGGCTGGAAGACTGGGCGGAAGGAGTCTTGGACTTATCCTGTGTGCCCTCTGCCTTCGCAGCATTCTCATCTGCAGTGCTCTTTTCAGAGGCTGCGGTCGTCTTACCGGCCTGGGTTGCCGTGCTCTTATCGGAGGCTGCGGTCGTCTTACCAGCCTGGGTTGCAGTGCTCTTATCGGAGGCCCCCGCTGCCGTCGCAGCCTCCTTGGTTGCCGAGCTTCCACTCGAAACCGACTTCTTGGATGCCGAACCTGTGGACGATGTCGAAGGCATGCCTGCCTGCAGGCTGGCCGAAAATGAATCCTTCAATGTTTCCTCAAGCGTTAGTGTGGATGGCAACACCATACTCAGTGCGTCATCCGCCGTTTTCATGTCGAACACCGGCTGCATTGCCTCCCGATACTCTCTCCATGGAGCAACAGAAAGAACCGCCACGTGCACTGATGCGGCATCGTCCAACCGTTCCGGCAGGTTTTGGTGGTAAAGATTGGTGGCACAGCCAAAAAGTGTAAAAGTTACCGTAAACAAAGAGAAGAAATACACCTTGTGCCAGCAATGTGCCATACGCATAATTCCCTCCTGCCCCAGGGTTAAAGTCGCGAATGCCTCTTGCTTCTTATTTTTGACACTTGGATGCTACGGAAGCTCTTACTCCTCAGGTCCAGATGATTATTACACTTAACGGGACTTTGCAATCCATGGCGGGATTGCCTCTGTCCAGGGAAAGTCCGCGGCTCTCGAGACTAGACCTTTAAGCACAGTGGCGTTTTTTGGCCATTTCACGGTCAAGCTGCTTTTAGAATTACAATTCAGACAGATATCAGCTATGAAATATATATTATTGTCCATGAGGCATTATTCGCGTTTGTAACAACTGCGCCTAAACTAGTTCATAAGTCGATACCACGTTGGCATCAAATGTCAAGTTCAATCTCTAGAACATGGATCTAGTGTCGTGAGTCAGAAAGTCGCTACATAACTCCGGTGAGCCCAGGGCTGTCATTCCGGCATGTTTTAAGCTGGAATCCAGTTCTCTTTTCATCTCAAGAGTTCGTCTGGACCCCGGCTCAAAAGCCCCGCCGGGGTGACATATACATTCAACCTTTCAGTACTCAAATTATATGATGTGAACCTTTGACTCAGGACACTAGAGGGCTTGGAGCCTGTGAGAGCAGAAACTGAGCTTCGCCTCTCATATTGAAGAATATCCCAGATGTGGTTCTATGCGGCCAACCACATAGAAACTTACAATGCGTTGTCACTGTACGTAACAAACCCTGAAAATTCGTGTCTGATCGGTGACTTCGAGGGTTTCGATATCTTGCCACTGTGAGAAATCCTGATGTGGCCGGACTGCATAACGAACATGATTTTAATATGTTAACTCAGGGTTGCTGATCCATCCTCACCTCAATTGTCAGGCTCAAATCCCGCCAAACCAGAGGGGTCTTTTCTGAGTGAAACCGCCTTTACCTGGACTTTCCAGACTTCATATTTAAAAAGCCATTCCGGTCCAGATGGAGGTGGAGGTGGAACAGGCGCAAACAGCCCTGGAAAGGTATGAACGCGGAGGGGCCCCATGCCGGATGCGCTGCCTCAGTGGGTGCCGTATGTCCTGGTGGACGACATCGCTATCTCTACTGAGAAGGCCAAATCCCTTGGCGCCAGGGTGCTCGCCGATGTCAGCGAAATTCCCGGCATGGGGAGTTTCAGCATGCTCGTAGATCCAACCGGCGCGGCCTTTGCGCTTTGGCAGCCGAAAATGCCCGCATAGAGTCTCGGGGTATCTTCCGCTTGATTCTCGACGGGGATTTTTTGGGGTCTTTCCGCAACTTTTTTGCCGCCAAGAGTAAGTTTTAGATCTCTTCCTTGTTGTGGGTAACAATCTACTATATTAATTATATTTTTCCTTAAGAATGGGAAAATACCCCTGAAAATGAAATGTTGATCCAGTAATTTCAATTACTTACCAAGATGGTCATCGGAAGTATCTCAGTAGTATTGAGTAATTGTCTTGGTCCGACCTTTCATCACCTTTTCATCACAACGAAAAGATCTCTTAAGTTTCCTCCTCTCCTCTGCCTCCACCGCACGGCCCTTTTTGGATGTCTTCCTTATCGGGGTTGACGACATGCCTGTGAACGATCAGCCGATTGATCTCCTCTGGTTTTAACGGCCTACGCTCATGGGGTAGCGTTGCCCATTTGCACTTATTTCCCAGACATACCTCTTTACATTCCACTCTTGTTGCACACAGAGTATAGTTCTTCTTGCCGACTGTCAGGCTTTTCGCAGTTTTGACCCAGTCGAGGAAGTTTTTAGCGCTGTTATAAGACGGGAAAAAGAGAATCTCCTGTACGTCTTCATTCAGGGACAGCATATCGCCGTTTCCCTTGCGAACCGGACCTACGGCAATGGTATAGACGGCGGCCTGCAGGTCCCTGTAATCCACGAGGTTAATGAGACCATCGGGCGGCCCTTCAGCCTTGCCCGAACCACTCAGGTAGGTGACGCTCTGGAGCCCTTCGGCGAGTTCCCGCTCTTCACCGACCACATGCCTGAGTGTGTAATCATAGGACAAGCGGCATTTGATCGGGTCGGCCGTATTTTTGAACTTGACCCAGGCGAAGTCAACCTTGACATCGACCGGGTCAGCGGGGCCCGCCTTGCCCGCCTTGCCTTCCTTGCTTTCCTTGACCAGGGGGCCGATCACTGCTACTCTCCAGTGCTTCGCCTTTTCATGCTTTATCCGGATGTCGAAATCGACGCTGAAGGTCCCAGTCAGATCGATGCCCACCTGGCCTTCCTGCCGAAGCACTGCTTTGCCCCCGTCAGGTTCGATGTGGCCGGAGAGCGCGATGTAGCGCTGCTTCAACGGGGTTTCCTCCTGAAGAGAGCGAGTTTCGGAGACTTTGGCGCTGGCGCCTACAGGCACAGTCCGAGGGCTGGCGCTCACTGTCAGTTCCTCCGAGGTACCGTGCGTCCGGGTGAGTTTGCCCAAATCCACGGAGTCATATTTCGTGTCAAACTTGTCCCAGGATGCAAACTCCACTTCGGGGGAACCCTTGCCCGTGGCGGGGTCGACAATTGCCTCCATTTCAAGCTTTACGGCAAGGTCGCTTATTCGGTCCGCTGGGCCAACTATCGGCTTATTGCCCCTGATGCCAGACTTTTTTCCCACCGCAAAGACTATGCGTTTCTTGAACACGGTCTTGTCCCACACCTCATCGGTGGCAGGGTGATCGACCGGCCCTGCCAACTCAGCCATGAATTCTTTCGCCGGCACATCTTTCGTTCTTCCCGCCGTTGTCCAAATGAGAGCCGCCTGACCCTGCGGGCCGAGCTGCGAAATGAGGCCCTTCGGCTTATCGGCCGGCACATCCAGGTTGAAGGCCGACACGGTGACCAGATCCTCCGCGGTTGCTTCCCACTGGGCATCTTTGAACCTTCTTGCCTGCTCCGGGAGCAGGGTGCTGCAGCCCCATGCAAAAACGAGCACGAATACCACGACGAAAGCATTCTTTTTCATGGCTTGTCCTCCCAATTCAGCTCAAAGTCATTGGCCGGCGGGTTTTGGCGAAGGCCGGTCCTGCATGCCTACAAGAATGTTCTTTATGGTGTCGGAGCCGAAGCCGATTCCAAGCAGTGTCCACCAGTCTCCGGCAGTCCCCTGAGTGGCCGTGGTTACTGCAAGAGGAGCAAGAGGAACCAGCAGTGCGGCGGCAAACTGCATGAATTCCAGCATGTTCCGCGAATGTTTGTCTCTTTTGTGGTCCTTCTTTTCTCTTTTGCTCTCCGTAGGCTCAATATACAAATCCGGCCAGTTCCGGGCGTTTCCATGCGCTGTGTGGAGTAAGATGGCCTCGCCGTTTGAACCGTAGAAGTTCACGGAGACTTTGGCCTTTTTCACACCGGATGCGAAATAGTGGCACACCTGCCAGCCGCGTTCGGTCATCTCGGGGTCGCGGGTTTTCTTCCGTGCCCACTGGCGCGCGAAATATCCCTTCGAAGTCTCATCGAAGAACCGCCACTCACAGGTGACCAACTCTCGTGCTGCCGCCGAGTTGAGGTCCTCCCGGTGAAAATGCGCCGCAAAGCGGCACTTTTCGTTGGGCCCAAGAGGGATCGGGTCGGCAGTGACCTCTGCATCTCCCCTTCTCAACGCTTCCCTAATGTCTTCTTCGAATATCCCTTTAGCGAACTGGCGCAGGAATAAGCGCACCTGCTTCAGGTTTTCAATTGTGGGTGCGGCCAGCAACCTGCATATTTCCTCTTTTTCACTTTGCGACACCTTACCCAGGCCAGAAGTGGGAGCAAGGAATTCCAATTCCCGCAACTGCTCCAGTGCGCTCAATTGCAGGTCCGCTCTTGTCGAACCGATGGATTTTACCCATTTAGTCCCGTCCCCTTCTTTTGGCAATATGGAATCCGGCGGCAAACACGCCTCCATCCCCTCAAGTACTGGAGGGATTTTGAGGCCCTTGCCCTCCTTGTCGAAGTGGGCTTGGATAGTTTCCCACCGTTGAACCAGCATGCCTTCGAAAGCTTCCTTTTCTTGTTTTGCAGGCTCTCTCAGGTTTTTGTCGGCGTACTCGAGCGCCTGGCTAATAAAGACCCAGTCAGATTCGACCAATTGGCCCCTCATCAGCGCCTCGGTGGCATCCGCCAGAGCTTTCTCTATCTGTTCCAGGCGTGTAGGTGCTACACCTTGCTCCACTAACAATTTCTTTCGTCCCAGAGCTACATCCAGGCGTTGGGTCATCTCGATCCGGCGTTTGAGTTCGATAAGTCCCTGCTCTGCCCGCTGAGCAAAGTCGCTGTATGCGGGGAAAGCGGGCCACGAGACCCTGGCGAGTTCATCAAGATTGAGGCGCTTGACTCCCAGCTTCACGCGCAACATGGAACTTACTTCGTTGGAAATAACCTTTGTCTCTTTTGCGGCCTCGGTTATCTGGTCCTTGATCTGCCTTTTTCTCTTAAGGTTGGGTACCCATATACGCAGACCCAGCGAGAACGAGGCGCCGATGAAAAGAAACAAAAACACATACAGAATGCTCCAGAAAAGCCTCATGGAACTCGGCTCAAACTGGAATTCCAGCGGCACGTTCTGTTCGAAAACAATATCCTTATTATCTTTGTCTTTTCCCTGAAACCGCAGGGTCAGCCACCCCTTATGCTTGCCGCTCTTCGCGAACCCGGTCTGCGGGTCCTCGAACCACTTGGCCTGGGTATCGGAACGAAGGGAAACCTGTGCATACCGCGGAATATGGAACTCGGTCCAACGGGTGGAATCAGCACATTCACCCTTGGAAACCGATAAAGATGAGGGGCGATTCCTCGCAAACCAATCACTTAACCTGTCAAGAAATTTTTCTCCGAGCCAAAGTTTTGCGCGTTCCGGTTTTCCTTCCGCCGTGATTTGCTCTACGCCAAACGAACAAACGTCGGCATTTTCAAACCGCAGCCGGGCACGCACATTCCGGTATTCATATTCCGACGGGTTTTCGAGTATCAAAAGAAGCCTGTCGTTTTGCCGCACTACAATGCCGCCTTCGGCGGGAAACCTGGGGATCAGTCCGGGCTTGAAGAAACGCAGCGTTCCCGCCGGTTTGTCTTTGTAAAAGAGTGAGGCGCTGCTTTCGCCAAAGGGGATGATCCCTCCGATCTTGAGCTTGACTTCATAGTTACCCCGTTGTCCGGTTGCCGGATTCTTTTCGGTCAATTCCACCGAAGGGCGGACCTTCAAATCAGGATACTGAGTGTTGGCAAGATTTCCTGACTTCAAGTCTTCTTTCTGGGGCTCTTCTCCCCAATTAAGCAGGACGAAATTGCCCTCGACATCATCCTGGCAGGCCGAAACGAGGAGAGGCGGATGATCGGCTAAGGCCGGGCGCATTGCTGGGGATTTGTTGGAGGGCGCCGACACGTGAGAGACGGGCTTTTTGAAGGGCTGCCTGTGCCGAAGCGCCTTTGCAGCTTTGCTTTTGGGGGTGCGCGGAGAACTTGCCGGAGCTCTCTCGGTATGCCCGTACGCAGGCGGGGAGAGAGATATGAGTGTTATCAAGGTAGCACAGCAGACCCCGCATCTTAGCAACTTAATCAGCACGAATCGGACCTTGGTCAAGATGGCTTTCATGATTCTACCTCCGCCTTTATCCGGTGCAACGCATCGACTTGACTCCAAGCGAAAGGCCGGTCTCTTCGGCGCGGGGGGGCCTCGCGCGAAATAGATTCGTGAACAACTTCAAAGCTCACAGAACTATACGATTTTCCAATCGTACTTGCCGGTGATAAGTCAGAGTGCAGGCAACGTAGAGCCAGCGCTCTTCGAACGTAAGATCCTGGAACGGGTGTAGTCTTTAGCTGGAATAATGCATAAACTTCTGCGCCATGCATCCAAACTGCATGTTGGAATAGGATTTTTGCCCGCAAAACTTCCGCTGCGACACTGAAACCTGTAAAAACCATACGATTTTCAAATCGGACATGCAAGGGATATCTTAGTGAGATCCGTTTTTGCGATTTCAGGACGCACCTCCATCCCGGGAGTTTTATAGCCCGCTTTCCACCTGTCAGAGTTTGAGGGGTTCAGGCGAAAATGATGGTATAATACCGGGCGAGGGAAAAAACCGACACAACATGGACGAGAAAGGACGGAGAAAGGATGGGTAGAGTAGAGAGCGAGCGTTGTGCCTGCGCTCTACTCTACCCTCTCTTTCCGACACTTTCGTAATGAAGAGCCCCATGCCGGATGCGCTGCCTCAGTGGGTGCCGTACGTCCTGGTGGACGACATCGCTATCTCTACTGAGAAGGCCAAATCGCTTGGCGCCAAGGTCCTCACGATGTCACCGAAATTCCCGGCATAGGAAGTTTCAGCATGCTCGTAGATCCGACCGGCGCGGCCTTTGCCCTCTGGCAGCCGAAGATGCCCGCATAGAGTACCGGGGTATCATTCGCCTGATCCTTGATGGAGACCTTTTCGACCTCTCCATGGTCTCTTCTAGTAAGGCCAGCACATCGAGTGTGCAGCGAGGAGACACCCGATCATTGCCACCGCCGCCTCGTCGCCGAGTACCTAAAGGAGAAATGGGGAAATCTCGAAATCGTTCATCTAACCTGATAGTAAAACAGGGAAGCCGGCCCAGCCCGGCAGTTACGGGAGGCCGTTACCCGGGCATTCCCGTTTCTCCTTCTTAGATCGAAATTTGCCTAGTGTTTTCGGAATGAGGGAAAATGCAGAATGTGAAACAGACATAGAAGGATTCTGGATGGTCCACCGCATAACGCCATAGAGGAGAGGTGTACTTAAGTTCCGCCTGAATGCCTCTGTTCTATTTCCTGCCTGATGGAAAGAGGTCCCCATGGCATAACTCGCCATTCTTTTCTGTTCTTTGTAATTGGATAAATGGATTCCATGGGTAATTCCTCTTTGTTTACCCGATAGGTCCTTTTGCCGCCAACGTCATAGAATCGGAAATAGTGATATTCTGAATTACTGCCCACATAGTACCAAGTAGCAACTTTCGGCTCTTTCCAGTGCTTAGTGAGTTCTATCAATTGTGGACCAGAGACCGTCTCGGCATTTGTGCAACCTGCGAATAGGCATGCTACAAAAACCAGTCCCGCTAGTCTTTTCATTACCGTCCCTTGAAAAAGCTTACAATAAAGGTAGACTAAGAGCGGTCGCAGCAAAAATTCTGTAGCTAAAACGCCCGTGCGAAGTGTTCGAGTCGCTGGGAGCACGCTCAGAATAATACTACCGTCCTGCCGTGTTTAACTCAACAAATTCCGCACAGCTTGCCAACCCTTTTAGACTTTTCTTCAGTGGTCGAGCATAACGACAATGATTCGGATATGGAAACCTGGTTGCAGTCCTGCTGCACAACGCTGTAGAGGGGAGTTTCCTAAAATCGAAGAGTTGCAGTGTCGACGGCACGATACTAGCCAGCTTTATGTGGAACTTCCTTTTTCCCAGTCGCCCAGTGCCGCTGATTGGACGGTTGTAAACGATACGGTGCGGCGCCGTGTTCGGCGACTCGTCGTCAACTCCCTTGATCAGTCACATCTTCTGAGCGGCCTGACCGTAATAACCTGAGCAAATGGCCCACGAGGTTGAAACATATCGGCCAGAAAAGATACAACAAAACCACCAGATACAAGACTTCTAAACCCTCACTGAATGCCCACATGCCGTCGGAGGCCATCCGTTGGTTGGTGATTTGCGCTATGGTAGCCCCGGTGGCCGCAGCTTCATATTTGATCATGAGGTTACGCTTCAATACCATGAGTTCATACGCAAGGTTCCACACGACAAAGACTGCACATAGTTCATATGCAACACGTAGATAGACATTAATCCTGCGAACAAATTGACGATACAAATCCCAATGATCCACCGTATTGTCCCTTAGGATGGTCAATACAATGAATCCAAACGGGCCAAAGATGGCAAGGAACAGCCACCAATATGATTGCTGCTTGGATTTGAGCAGGAAGAAGCATGTAAAAAGCCATAAACCAATATTCACAAGCAAGGCTGCCAATATGAAAGCGTTCCTCGCCAGATCAAGCAGTCGATAGTTACGCACATAGTTGTGAGTATGAGTGGCGATTTCCGGATTGATGGCGCTAAACATTATCCCGCCCAACAACGAGACTGCAGGGATCAAGAGGAACGAAATAACCGCAAGAACGTAATTTTTATTGACCATGCGGAGTACTCCCCGTCATTGACTGGGCACCATGATCCGGGCGACCTGCGATTAACCGAGAAGCTATGCACCAAAATCCCATTCAAAAATTCAAATCGCCCCTGGCACGCTGACCGCCCATTTTTCGTGCATATAACGTGATCAGCGTCAACGGCAGCGCCCAGCACTGTGCCTCACTACCATAATGCGAGCACGGAACTGTCAAGTCAAGCTGGAACTGTCTTATTGGCGCCTTTATTCAATTCATCTTGCCAATGTGAGAAATCCTGATGTGGCCGGACTGCATAACGAAAATGATTTGAATATGTTAACTCAGCGTTGCTGATCCATCCTCACCTCAATTGTCAGACTCAAATCCCGCCAAACCAGAGGGGCCTTTTCTGAGTGAAACCGCCTTTGCCTGGACTGTCCAGACTTCATATTGAAAAAGGCATTCCGGTCCAGATGTAGGTGGAGGTGGAACAGGCGGAAACAGCCCTGGAAAAGGTATGAACGGGGAGGAGCCCCATGCAGGATGCGCTGCCTCAATGGGTGCCCTACGTCCTGGTGGACGACATTGCAGCCTCTACCGAGAAGGCCAAATTGCTTGGCGCCAAGGTGCTTGCCGATGTCACCGAAATTCCCAGCATGGGAAGTTTCAGCATGCTCGTAGATCCGACCGGCGCGGCCTTTGCCCTCTGGCAGCCGAAAATGCCAGAATAGAATCTCGGGGTAACATTCGCCTGATTCTTGATGGAGACCTTTTCGACCTCTCCCGTTTCTGGATGGTGCGCTGCATATGCGCCCGCAAATTTATCTAAAGAGTGATGCATTCATGGGGAGCAATGTTTGTCCCAAGCCTTAGCGCCATGGAAGACCTGAAGGGGAACCTGAACGAAACCTCGCTCGTGCTGGACACACCGGTTACATTGTATTCATGTATGAAAAGGTATAACTGACCAGCAACGCATACTCTCCCGATTTACTCCGAATTATTACTGGCGGAATAGGTACCTGCTTCATTCAGCCTCCTCTCCCAAGCAAGAAAACAGTTGCTTTTATTTGTCGAGAAGATTGATACTAACCGTGTGCAGAGTGTCAATCCCCCGGGAAAAAGTTGCCCCGATGCGAACAGTTGCTCTGTAAGCATGCTTTTGGGGCGTGCAGTTGGTGATAATAAATCGTTATAAGGGAGTTGCTGGGTATGGACCTCGGTTTGAAAGACAAAGTGGCCTTTGTGGCCGGAGCAAGCGAAGGACTGGGCAAAGCGGCCGCATTCGAACTTAGCAAAGAGGGCGCGAAAGTCGCAATCTGTGCATTGGATAATCAGGAACTGCCGAAAGCGGTTGAAGAAATCCGCTCTCTTACAGGTAACGAGGTTATCGGCATCCCCGCAGACCTCACCAAAACGGCTGAGGCAGTAAATTTTATCCGCAAGGGCATTGAGCATTTCGGGACGGTCGACATCCTGGTAAATAACGCCGGAGGCCCTCCTGATAAAAAGTTCCTGGAGGTTGACGAAGAATTATGGAATCTAGGCTTTCGCTTGAATCTGCTGAGCACCATCACAATGACCCGCGAAGCCGTTCCCACAATGATGGAAAAACGCTGGGGCCGGATCGTCAACATGACTTCCGTTTCCGTAAAGCAGCCTATCGAGGGACTGATCCTGTCCAATACAATTCGAATCGGGGTGGTAGGATTTGCCAAGACGCTCTCAAACGAACTGGCTCCCTATAACATTACCGTCAATAATGTGTGCCCTGCATATGTCATGACCGAACGGGTGCGGAAGCTCTCGATCGATGTCGCGCAAAAGCAGGGAGTAACTCCCGAGGAGGTCATCAGCAAATGGGAATCCCAAATGGCCCTCCGCAGAATGGGCAAACCCGAGGAGATTGCCGCGCTGATAGCTTTCCTTGCCTCCGAGCGGGCGGGTTTCATTACGGGCGATTCCATCCAGATAGATGGTGGCTATTACAAGGGAGTAATGTAGGCCCCAACCTTTACAACCCGCCTTATGATCAGTCAAAGTTCCTTGCGAGACTGTCGAGAGGGCCCCAATGTTTTCATTTTGGAGAACTTACATATAGTGATATCAACTACTTAAATCTTAACAAGAACCCGTTTTAAAGTTTTTTGACAGTCTCTGCCACTGTACGTAATAAACCCTACCAATTTGCCTTCAAGATGTGTCCATGGCGATGGGTTTCGCTCCGCTTCACCCATCCTACACCCCTGTACCGGCTGCGTTAATTTGTAGGATAGCTAGAGCGGAGCGAAACCAATCACACTCATCGTGAACGCAACTTCGTATCAAATCAATTGCCCCCAGGATACCGCACTTGCCTGTATGCTGAGGTTGAAATCCTCCTGGATCAGCTCTGAACCTCTCTGACAGAACCGCAGGTAGACAAGCATTTGATCGTTCATCGAAAAAGACAGGGCCGGCAGGAGGGGAAAAATGAATTTCTTGGGGATAACCAGTGAGGCAATGAGAACTTTCAAACTTTCCAGGGCCTTGCGGGCGGGAATCGTTACCGGAAGTATGCCTGAATTGGACAGTGGCGTGTTGGACTCCGGTTCGGGCTGAAGAGTAGTCAAGCTTGTTGAAAGGCGCAGAAAAAGATGGGGCTGAATTTTGAATGCCGGGACCCAGAAATGCGGTTGCTTCCGTTCCCACTCACGCTGGACGACCCTGGGAAGGTTCGCCAGGCGCACAAGATCGGCGTACGACCGTAGCTGCAAACCGGTCACGTTTGCATTGAGCCGCCAGAAAGGCAGGTATATGGCGGCATCTCCTCCATTCTTAGCCGCAGGAAAAGCGAAGTTCACATTTTCGAAACCCGATCCGCCGGACTGCCAGGCGATGGCGCAGTTGTGGCAAAAAAGAACGAGGCTGTTCTTTTCCCCTTCCAGGTCCCATCCACAGGTAGGGCACATCATTGGAAGAAACGAGAGCTGATCCTCAGCATCACAGCGTTCGGAGGGCAGTTCCGCCAGGCCCCCGCCTGCATTGCCGACAGGACTCTGCAGGACCGCGTCAACCAGCACATTATCGTGGATCGAAAAAGGGGAGTAGATCAAGCTCTCCGTTTCGCCAACAAAGGAGGCTTCGATTCCCGGTGAAACAGGTTTAATCGGAGATGTCTCGTTTGCCGGACCGCAGTTGATGTGTTTTGTGAACGGAAACTGCGGCTTCAGGAAATTACCGGCAATCCCCGGGGCAACGTAACGGAGCTTCAGCACCTGGGGCCTCAGCCCGAGGGACATAGGCGCCGAACCCGGCTTAAGCGCAAGGATATTGGTGTCAATTATTTTGCTTTCGATACTCAGCGCATCGAAAGAAAACACCATGCCCCGGAACCTCCAGTAAGGAAGAAAGAAAAGGTCCGCAGTGCTCTCTTTTGGGGTGAAAAAATATTTGAAATGCTCACGAGGCAAGATGTAGAGGCGGTTTCTGCAGTATGAGCATTGGAAAATACGGTCCGATTCCTCCAATACGACCGGGGCGCCGCATTGAGGGCAAGGGTGCTCTATCTGCCAGCCCTGATTGCTAGAGTTTGTCGCCACAATTGTTACAGTACATAGAGTCCGGAAGGTTATCGCTTCCGCAGTGCGGGCATTTCACCGGCTGTTTCGTTTCCGTGGTCCCGGTCCCGCACCGGGGGCAGAATTTGGCCTTGGGCGGAATGTCTGCATGGCAATGCGAGCATTTTTCTATGACGATCAAATGATTGCCGCAGTAAGGGCAAAACCTGGAATCGTTCGGAATGGAATGCCGGCATGCGGGACAATCCAGTTGAACCGACCCTCCGGGCTTGGCCGTCTTCAAAGCGTCCGAAAAAATGCCCGGCATCATCATCGCTATTCCCATGCCCACTCCTGCAGGGGCGCCGGGCTGCGCCTGAGACGATTTCTCGATGGCCATCGCGGCCTTCATTTTAACCAGCCTGTCCAGATCGCCGAGAACGGCCAGGCGGCTCTGATCGTCGATTGCCGTCTGGACCTCGTGAGGCGGGGTTATCGAATTTATGTACATATGTGTAAGAGCGAGCCCGAAATGATTAAAATCTTCATCCAGGAGTTTTTTGAGGCCCGTTGACATTTCGTCGTATTTCCCGGGAAGCGACAGGATAGAGTCCAGATTTGCGCCCATGTAGTCGTTGAAGCGGGATACGACAACCCTGTTCAGATATTCCTGGATTTCTTCAGTGCTGTAGATCCCTTTTGTGCCTACAAGAGAATTGATAAGGAGAACCGGCTGCACGACGCGGAGGTTGAGAATACCGAATGCCCTCAGCCTGACCAGCCCGAGTTGCGAATCGCGGAACGCAACCGGTTCCCGCGTTCCCCATTTCAGGTCGATGAACTCCTTCATGTTCGCGAAATAAATTTCCGCTCTGAGCGGGCTGGTGAATCCCCATGGCAAACTTACAAGCCTTGTCAAAATGGGGATGTTGGCGGTCGTGAGCGTATGGCGCCCCGGACCGAACACATCGTGGGCTTTCCCGTTATAAAAGAACACAGCCGACTGGCTTTCCCGGACGATAAGCTGAGCGCCGTACTTTATGTCCCCGGAACCCTGTTCCGGAATTCTGTGCACAATCTCGGCACCTGATTCATCGAACCACTCTATTATTTCAAGAAAAACCGCGTTGTCGTTTCCCACTGACCTGCCCCCTATATACTGTTTTCATTACACGAGATGATCACCTGCACCCGGGTACTCTGTAGCATTCGGCTTTTCTACCGTTGGACTTTAATAACATTGCTCAATCGGCATCGTTTGCTTGCGGCGCGGCTCCTGTTCCGCGTAGACCGATCCCGACGTAAATGCAGAACCAAAAAATCGTGAAATGAAAAGGGGAGGGCTTCTGGGACCGCGTCAAGTACTTTACCTGTTCTTTTGCGCCGCCGTGGAAGACGGCGCTACCGCTTCTTCGCATTCTTCGACGTCAAAAAACGAGGCTTCGCGTCCAAACGGTCCAGGTACGCGTTTGCCGGAAGACCCGTACTTTCTTGACAAACTCCGGCCCCTGGCTATACTGGGTGATATCTACTGACTGAAGGTCATATTATGAATAATGGTCACACAACTACCGCCCTCCGGCGCCAAAAAGAACAGGCCGAACGGAGGAAATCCATCCTCAAAGCCGCAAGAGAGGTCTTTTTCAAGAAAGGCTTCAAGGCATCCACGATCGAGGAGATCGCCGGCAGGTGCGGTTTGGCAAAAGGCACGATTTATCTATACTTTAAGTGCAAGGAAGAGCTCTACGTTTCCATAATGCGCGAAGGTCTGGGCCTTTTAAAAAAAGAGCTTGGAAAGATCGCCGGTCTGCCCCTGCAAAGTGACGTGCTTCTGCTTCATGTGCTGCAAACCTACTTCGCCTTCTACAGGAAAAATCGCAAGTACTTCAGGATCATGTTTCTGAGCTCTCAGCCCGATGTCAGGGAACTGGCGCCCGATAAGCTGCTCAGAGAATGCATGGATACGGCCAGGGATTGCCTGCGGACCGTAAGCGACATTGTGGAAAAAGGCATCACGAGCGGCCTTTTCAGAACCGTTAATCCATGGGTCGTTGCCAATATACTCTGGTCCACCATCAATGGCATCATTATGAGCTGTGAGCAGGATTCCATATACCGTGAAGAAATCCTGGGAATGGAGATCGAGGAAATCCTGCGGGAGAGCCTTGACCTGGCTTTGAATGGTTTGCGGAGAGCTACCTGATGTTCTGGCTGGCCTGGAAGACAATGCTCCACGAGAAGGTGCGCCTTGCCCTCACGATCGTGGGAATAGTATTTGCCAGTATTCTTGTCCTGGCGCAGGTCGGCATTTACCTGGGAATGGTCCGCAATGCTACGGCTGTTATCACGAATACGGACGCCGACATCTGGGCAGCTCCGAAAAATATCCGAAACTTCGATTTCGCCAATCCGGTTCCGGAGGAGAGAATCAACAAGGTGCGAGCTATCCCCGAAGTCCTGTGGGCTGAAAAAATCATAGTGACCTGGGGGTTCCTGAAGATTGCCAACGGCGGCCTGGAGCAGGTCCAGATCATCGGATTCAATCCGGACACAAACGTGGGCGCTCCATGGGGCATGGTCGAAGGCAAGCCGTCCGACGTAAAAGGCGGGCGCTACATTATCATGGACACGACATCGGAAAAAAGGGTCGGCAATCTGCAAACCGGCACTCTGTGGGAGCTTTGCGAAAAACGGGTTAGACTTGTCGGCCTTTCGCAGGGAATAAGGAGTTTTACGACGGCCCCTATTATCTTCATGGCCCACGATCAGTTGCAGCACCTGTCGAACGGGCTTGTCCATCCGGGCGAAACGACGTACATCGTGGCGAAGCTCAGGGACAGGAACAAAAGCGGAGAAGTCGCAGCCCTTCTGGCCCAATCCATGAAGGACAGCGACATACTGACCAGAAACGGCTTTATTTACAGGACCGTGGAATACTGGACAATTCAGACCGGCGTGGGAATGAGTTTTTTCCTCACCGCGCTCCTGGGCCTCATGATCGGAGGCGCCATAGTCGGTCAGACCATTTACGCCAACACCATGCAGTACTTGAAAGAGTACGGCACTCTCAAGGCTATGGGCGCTACAAACGCGGACATCTACAAAACGATTTTCGCCCAGGCCGGCATCAGCGCTGTAGCCGGATATGCCGCCGGCGCAACGCTCATGGTCACGGCGCGCGGCATGATCGAAAAAATGGGGGTCCCACTCAATCTTAGCGTTTGGCTCCTGTTTTCGGCATTTATCATAATTTGTTTTACCTGTATTTCTTCTGCCGTTTTTTCGGTGAGAAAGATAAGGACCCTTGACCCTGCCATGGTATTCAGGGGCTAGCATGGGCAAAATCCTCGAATTGACGGATGTGACCAAGGTCTATCATGAAGGTAGTGTGGATGTCACCGCAGTGGATTCGGTGACACTCGACCTGCGGAAGGGCGAAGTCCTGCTGCTCATGGGACCTTCCGGCTCAGGAAAGACTACCCTCCTTTCGATGATGGGATGCATACTGCATCCGACGAAGGGGGAAATCAGGGTGGACGGAGAAGTCGTGAGCAATCTGCTCGAAGATGAGCTTCCGAAAATACGCAAGCGCTATTTCGGATTCATCTTCCAGGCATTTAACCTTTTCCCTTCCCTTACCGCCCAGGAGAACATCGAGATTTGCCTGAGACTCAAGCACTGGAAAAGGGAAAATATACGGCCCGTGGCCCGCAAATTACTTGACCGGGTCGGCCTGAGTGACCGCACCAATTTCTACCCTGGCGATCTCAGCGGTGGGGAGAAGCAGCGGGTTGCCTTTGCAAGGGCCATGGTGGGCGATCCGCCGATCATTCTGGCCGATGAGCCCACGGCGAATCTGGATTCCAAGCGGGGAATGGAATTACTGGGTCTTCTGAAGCAATATTCCAAAGAGTTCGGAAGGGCTGTTGTAGTTGTCAGTCATGACGCCAAAGCCGAAGTGGTCGCGGACAGGACGGTAGTTCTCGAGGACGGAAGAATCAAGATATGAAAAAGAGAGGGCTTCTCGTTTGCCTGATCCTGGGGGCGTTGATCGGAGCGCTGTCGTTCTGGAAGCCGGCTGGTGAAAACAAAGCATCTGCTGTCGACGTGGAGAGGTATGTTTCAGCCGAAGGCAAAGTGGAAATCAGGCCGGGATTCGAGGTGGAGATAGGAAGCGAATTGGAAGGAAGGATAGCCGAGTTTCCGGTAAAAGAAGGCGACTGGGTGAAAAAGGGCGACGTGATCGCCGTTATGGCAAACATGGATATTCGGGCCAGGCTCGCAGAGGTGGAGGCTGGGCTTGCAGTTGAACAATCGAGATTGAGAGAAATACTCTCAGGTGCGCGGGTGGAAGAAATAAAGAGCGCGGCAGCGGTTTTGGAAGCAGCTCGCGCCGACCTCGAATTCGAGCAGGCATGCGTTCGGCGATACCGGGCGCTCTATGAAAAGGGGGCCATATCGAAGCAATCGCTCGATGAAAAGGAAAATCACGAGAAAAATGCAAGAGCGAAAGTAACCAAAGCAGCCGAAGAAAAGGCTGCATTGGATAAAGGCCCCAAAGCGGAGACCATAAAGCTCCAGGAAGACGTCGTCGCGCAGGCTAGAGCTTCGGTGGAGTTACAGAGAAGTCTTTTGGAAAAAACTCGTATAATCGCTCCCATTTCCGGGAAAATCATACGGAAGTATTTAGATCGTGGAGAGTCCGCAACAAAAGAAAGAGCGCTTGCCGTCATTGCCGATATAACCCAGGTCTGGGTCAATGCAGAGGTGGACGAAAGCGACATAGGCGTTCTTCAAGTTGGCGATCCTGTGGAGGTGCGGGCGGATGCGTTCCCTGGAAAGTGCTTTCCGGGAAAAATAGAGGAGATCGCCGATTATGCCGGCGCCAGAAAAGTTCGTCCTAATAATCAGACAAGGAACCTCGACATTAAGGTCGTCCAGGTAAAAATAGGGCTGTTGGAGCCAACGGCACTCAAGTCCAATATGACGGTCGAGGTTAAGGTCAAGCAGAGATGAAAAAAGGCGTGAAGGCGGTGGGCAAACCTGCACTTTTCCCGCCGGCAAAAACCTGACCAGACACTGGCGGCCGTTTTAGCACCGATCTTCTCTATTGTATCGAATTCCCCCCGCTCACGGGTTCAGCATCGGAAGCGTCTATATCGCGCGGTTCAATCAGCAGCTTGATTCCGTCAAGGATTTGGTCTATCCGCCTTCTCGACAGTCTTCCGACGTACTCCCCCAAATCTGCTTTAGACACCGTGAATATCTGAGAAATATTGACAACGCTTTGCTTTGGGAGGTTGGCCTCGCCTGGCGCCAACAAAACGTTTCCCGGCGCAAGTGCTCGTCTCAGATTGGAAGTGAGCGCACAAACGACGATGGTTTGGATACGACTCCGGTTGGAGACATTGTTCTGAACGACAACGTGGGGATGCAGCAGGGCCGGGCCGGAACCGGCAGGTTCACCCATATCGATCCGGTAGATGTCGCCCTGACTTATCACCACTCGCCCTCCACAAGTTTGCGGTGCAGACGATGCATACCCTGGCGCCGTATTTGCTCTGCCTCATCAGGTCCATCCTGATAGGCCGCATTGATTTCCTGGAGCACTTGTTCACTTTCACAGTGCCGGAGGAAATCCTCCAATGCCATGGCAAAGAGCCGGCTGCGCGATATTTTCATCTTGCGGGCTAGAATCTCAACCTGCTCGAAGAGTGACGGGTCAAGGGAGATTGCAGTCTTGACTTGAGCCATAATCATACCTCCAGTATTACATCGAGTATAATCGATTACTGAAATCAATATTTATCATTAGGGAAACAGGGAGCGATGCGGGTTGCAGGCATATTCAATCGTCGATTGGGAATCTTTTGGGCCTCTCGCTTTTCAAGATACTGTGCTGCTGATAGTGTGCTCACCGCACACCGCTCACCGCTTCTGATATTCGTGTGATCAGTTCTTCCTGGTCCCATACCCATTCCTCATAAGTGTGTGTCAGCCCGAGGCGGACAACTACAAGGTTGCGGGAAGGAATAACGCTGACGAATTGACCGTCGTATCCAACTGCATGATAGGTATCGCGGGGAATGTGGATACATGGTTCCTCGCCGCTTCTGAACTCGCGTGGAACATACAGCCAAAAGCCTGCCCCGTAGTCTTTGTAAATGGAAGCCGGGGCCGGAGTTGTGCAGTATTTCATCCAGCCTTCGGGAAGAATCCGTTCCTTCCCCCACATGCCGTCCCTGAGACAGAGAAGGCCGAACCTGGCCCAGTCCCTTGCGGTTGCGAACATGAAAGACGAAGCCACCAGTGTCCCTGAAGCATCCGGTTCCACCACCGCGCTCTTCATCCCGATACGGTCAAACAGCGCTCGGCGTGGAAATTCCAGATAGTCGGCCTGCGCGTTGCCGAAAGTATTCCGTATGACTTCTGAAAGGATGTTCGTATTGCCGGTAGAATAGTGCCATTTGACAGCCGGGGCAACCGCCAGGGGCTTGTCCGCGGCAAATAAAGCCATATCGCGGGTCCCAAAGAGCATTATGGCTGCGTCGGTGAGCGGTGACGAATAAGCTTCATAGAAAGCCAGGCCGCTGCTCATACGGAGAAGATCATCAAGCGTGATGGCCCTGCGGGGATCTTGCCCGTCACGCCACTGAGGCAGGAGGCCGTTGGATTTTAGAGAGATCTTTCCTCCATCTACGAGGATGCCTGTCAGGGCGGCGAAAACAGACTTGGTCATCGACCAACCCGGCAACGGCGTATTGGCGTTATAACCGGGAGCATATCGTTCAGCCACTATCTTGCCGTCATAGACGACCACCACCGCCCTGGTTCTGCGAAGATGGCCGGGATCGGATTCCCGGAAGGCCCATTCGACCGCCTCGTTCAGCTTTTTGCCATCAACGGAGTGCGGCAGCTTTTCGGTATCTACCATCTCGCCATCCGGCCAGATTTCGTTTCCATCCCCGCGAGCATCTATAGTAGATACAGGGATAGTCTCAGATCTAAGTTTCTCCTCCGTGGTTCCTATCACCATGGTACATCCGAGCCCATCCCGGAAGATCGCCTTCCGTTCGGCAAAACCCCAGAAGGAAGCTGTGACGGTCCGTCTCCCATAGTCGATTTTGGCATCGTCAAACCGCAGGGGATATAGCGCCCCGACCGGCTCTAAGTCCTCGGCCAGCACCGACGCCGGGTCCCGCCCGGACACGAAGATATCCGAGCATAGACATTTGGCCTTGAAGCCCGATACAACGAGCGCGGTCTTCCAAAGGTAAAAGCCGAAGACCACGGTGGAAAGGGCAACGGCAACTCCCAGGGCCGAAAGAATTCGTTTTGTGGACGTCCGCATTTGGAAGATCTCTTCCTTAAAAGGGGCACAATCTTTATGTGTCCAACATGGAATCAATCCTATGACCAGGGGTATTTGCCCCGCCAGTCCGGTACCCTGTCTGCCATTGCAGATTCAAACCTTGAGCCGCTAAAATGCGCTCTTAACGACTCCCCCGTCCACACGCAGGGCAGCGCCGGTTGTTGCGGACGCGAGCGGACTGGCGATATAGACAACCAGCGACGCGACCTCCTCCGGCGTGGCAAAGCGTTTGATCAGCGACGTGGGCCGAATCTTCTCGAAAAACTCCTTCTCGAAATTGTCAAATGTCTTGCCCTCCGCCTCTGCGCGCGAGTTCACAAATTCAATGACGCCAGGGGATTTGGTCGGCCCCGGCAGGACGCTGTTCACAGTGATGCCGGTCCCGGCAACCGCTTCAGCCAGACCACGCGAGACGGCCAGTACCGCGGTCTTGGTCATCCCGTAATGAATCATTTCCGTCGGAATCTGGACACCACTTTCGCTGGATATAAAGATGATGCGGCCCCAGTTCCTGGATCTCATGCCGCTCAGGAACAGGCGCGAAAGACGCACGCCGCTTAGAACGTTCACTTCGAAAAGGCGCCGCCAGTCTTCGTCGGGGATGTCCTCGAACGGTTTAGCCTCATAGATCCCAAGGTTATTGACGAGGATTTCAACGCCGGGGAACTGCCCGGCAATCTGACGGGCCGCCTCGCCGGTACTAAGGTCGCCGGCAAAACCAAATACTTTACCGCCTGTATCGGACTTAATACTTGATACGGCATTATCCACGGACGCCTGTGAGCGGCCGTTGACAATGACGCGAGCGCCTTCGCGTGCAAGGGCCGCCGCAATTGCGTACCCGATGCCGGCCGTACTGCCGGAAACAAGCGAAAGTTTATCGTCGAGCTTGAGGTTCATGGTCATCTTTCTCCATTTTGAGTCGGGCAACGATTAAAATCGTCCTCTGTGATTCACCATCCGGTCAATCAAATCATAAGCATTGTTCAACTCGTTGCAGTGCATGATGGATGGTTGATATTCAATTGAGGGAAACAACCGGTTCCGAGCTGCCGGGATAAAAGGAAAGAACCACTGTTCAAGTAATGGGAGCCGAGTTTAAGGATATTATTAATCAGGCCATGTTTTACTCTCGATCACTTCCTATTCCCGTTAAAGACAAACCGTGAATAGAACCAGCTTGTGGAAAGGAGACAAAGGCCCAGGCAAAAGAAGGAAAACACCCGCCAGAGGCCGGGGAGAGCCGATACGTCGAAGAGAAATACTTTAGCTACCGTGAGTAGAATAACGGGCAGGGAAGCCACTCGTATCATCTTATCACCACGCAGGGCTCCAAAGAACAAAAGTCCTATTCCAAAGATCAGCCAGACGAAGGAATAGGTATAGATTTCGGCACTACCGGTCGCAATCATATCCAGTCGGGTCCCGTGAAAGAGTTGGCGTACCTCCAGGGAAACAAGTACAAAAGCGAGCAGAAGCATGACACCGTAGCCATATTTATTCCACTCGGTTTTTCTGAGCTGTGGAAATTGCTTAATGCCTGTCCATATCCAGAAAATGGGAAGTCCGTACGGTAAGAGCAGCCCGTTGAGGATAGGCAGCTCACCTACGTTCTGTGCCGACCAGACCGGGTTATAAAGAATGAGATCGAAATAGCCGATCCGGAAGAGCGCAATCCCGGAAAGCACCAGTCCCCCGAGCAAAATGGCTCGCCTTTCAAATCTTTTGCCTGCCCATAAGCAGGCAACACCATAGATGAAAAAGATATTTGTGATTACGCCACGCTCAACAAACCCGGGCTTAGCAAATAGCACGTTCTGGTCTATATGGAAGACGTGACGCGTGAGATAATACCCCATGATCCCCAAGAGTCCGATGGCCGCTGCTTCCAGGGAGAATACCAACCTGTCGTCCTTTTCACTTCGCAGCAAATAGCTACCGGTCATGAAGCACAGGGCAGGCAGCCCGAGTTGAAAAAGAGGCCAATTCACGATTGGAATACTTTCCTGCAAATATAGCCTTGCTTCCACCAGACTGAACGCGGCAAGCTGCACAATTAAAAGGAGTTGCGGGATTAGCAGAAAAGCGAACACGCAGGCAATAAGAGCTCCAATCCAGCGCAGCGCCTTTATTTCCACTTTCGAGTTGATCCAGGCGACAGCCAGCACTTCCGCGGCAATAGCGACTGAGAGGAACTCGCGTTTAAGTTCAATCGTGAAGCCGATGGAAAGGAAAGCGGCGACCACTCCCGCGTAAATAGCCAAAAGATGCTGCTTTCGGGGATAATCACCGGGCACACGTTTCACGAGGCTCAGCAGTACAGAAGTTCCGATTGCGGCAAGCGCCAGGGCGAGAATACCCCACAGTAGCGGGATATCTGCATAAAGCGGATTGAAATGGATCTTAAAATAGCCGATCAGGTAGTAGCCCAAACCGGCGACTCCCGTCAGCACTGCCCAGATCAGCGGGTCGCGGCTGCGCGATTGCAGGAAATAGGCGCCGGCCGTGTGAAGAGCTGCGAAAATTCCCAGAACCAAAGCAAATTCTTGCGCAGTGCTATATTGCCATGTCGCCAGCATTACTGAATTAACCGCTGCCGATGTCCATGGCGCCATGCAATAGAGTTTCTGGTTCGAGTGAGCAAGAGCGATCCCTCCGGCGGACAGAAGACCGAAAAGGCACCACTCCATAGCGCCAAACCCGCCACGAGCCGCAGTAATGCCCATCAAGACAGTTGCACCGCAAAAGGCCAGGTGGTTGAGTGCGGATGTAACTGTTGACAGATCGGCCATACCGGCGCAGTCTTCCTCGTATCGTTGCTTCGAGGCAATAACGACCGTCGCTTCGGAGGCAAGGAGGAACAGGCCGAGCCACAGGGTATCACCTGGCATGAAGTCCCCGCCGTAAAGCCAGATCGGCACCCACAGAAAAGCGCCGAGCACTGCGGCAATCCCCATGGGCCACCAGCCTCTATGGCGAATAACGACCATCAGTCCTGCGAGCACCAGGAAGAGATATATGAACAGTACCGATGCCTGAGGATGGGGCGATATAACCAGGGCAGGCGTGAGGAATCCTCCCATCAGGCCGAGCAAGGCTATGGGCCTACCGTGCCACACAGACAGCGCGACGGCGGTGGCCGTTACAATGGCCATTGCAATGAGACCGGCTAAGGGGGGTATCAGATTATAGAGACTCGTTGCCGCATAAAAGCTGGCATACAAGACTGCAATGCCCGCCCCTGACAGCGCCTGGGCGATTCGCACGCCGTTTGCGAACCCGGGCTGTATCCTGACCCGGTTCCCGGCATAGAGTAATCCGATGCCGAAGATGATCCCCATCGTAACGCGCACGGCCGGGCTTAGCAGCCCGGCTTCGATCGAATACTTGACCAGGAAAAAGCCGGCAAGCGCGAGTGCTACTGCCCCAAGCCAGACGAAGGCCATGCCGCCGAATTGGCGTTCAACGCCTTTTGACTGTTCTTCTGTATGATTCGCGGCCGGCATCCTGGCGTGCGAACTCGACGGGTCGGGCGTAATCGGCACTGCATGCTGCGCGGGTGAGTGTTCCGTATGGTCCCATCCCACTTTTGATCCGGTCATGGCCTCGGCTTCTTGAGACCGCGCTGCACTTTCGTAGACGGGCTTTTTCAACCCCATTCGAAGTTCTGCCATATCCCGCTTCAACTGCGCCGTCTCTTTGCGCAGCATTTTGATTCTGCTGCGGTTGATCCAGGGAAGGATCAGGCAAGCCAAAACTAACCCCAGAATTGCTAGACCGAACATTATTAGTGCCTCCATTTTTGTCCCTCTTCAATACTATTTTGACTGGTCCAAAACCCCAGGGAACCAGAGGAGCCGAGCGACAAATTCCATTCGCCGATTAATGTGGCCTCTCTCTTTTTCAGTTGCCGCTTCGAGAGCATCCTCACGTGGCAGTAAATGGCCGTAGCTGCAAGCAGGTGCTTGATGGTGTGACCGCTTACCAGATGCAGAAAATCGAATATTGGTTTGTCCAGCGCCTCACAGGCTGTTGCAAGCGCATAAAAGCCAAGTACCCAACACAGGTCTCTGCCCCTGGTGTATCGATTTGGGAAAAAGTACATGATGACCGGAACAATCAGCAAAGGGTAGAAATGGACAAAGACATAGGGGCGGAGATCGCCCATTCCTGCCCGTTCGCTAAAATTCCAAAAAATCACACTGCCCGTCCCGGCGACAAGAAAAGGGAGCAATAAAAAAAGGCCCGCTCTCGAGCTGATGCGCTCCGAAATTACCGAACTCACAAACGAAGCAAAAATGATGGCCATTGGAAGGCGATCCCAAACCAAGCTGTCATTGTTGGGCCATAAATGATAACAGGCCGAGCCGATACCGGTTAAGACCGTGCCGCAATATAGAGCGATGTAGACCCAAGCTTCTCCACGTTCAGAAAAAATGCCGTCTCCCTCAGACCTCCGCTTAGTCAATAACCGAAGGCCGAGAGAACCGATTAGAACGAATCCAATATTCGAGAGAACATCGGCGGCGTTCGGAAGCCAACCGAGATTTCTTGAATCTGCAAAATTGTGGTATGCGGGGTCCTGGGAGATTGTCGGCAGAACTGATGCGGCTATGACCGATGCTATAGTCAGAAATACAAGTACCAAAATGCCTGTGCGAGGGTTCCTCATTGCATTGACGATCCATCCGGCAAATAAGCTTTTCCAGCCATGGTCCCGCTCCCATCCGCTTCTCCTGTGATATAAATGCGCTTGCCTGGATCTATCAGGCATGAAATATGCCACTCTGCACCAAATCAATTATTCTTGATATTACAGCAACATAGGTCTGGATCTTTCTCTATTTGGCTGCAATTCAAATTGTCATTTGACATTTTATGAGTACATGCCATACATTTAGTGCATGGCAAAGAGAGCAAAACTTTCAGATGAAGATCGCGGCTTTTTTGATCTGGTCTCGCGGGCGGCATTCTGCAACCCGTTCGGCGAAGAACGGGTAGAATTGGATCTGAAAATAGCAGGGTGCCGGGCTGAAACACCTCACGACAAGCGTATTGACATTATTATCCAGAGAGTACAGGAAAGGGTGCTCCGGTTGGCTGGGAATGGACGGGCCGATCTTCGCCTCTACTCAGCGGAAGATCGCAAAAACCTTCAGGCGGCCTTTATGTTCGACATTTTCCATCGCGTATCCCGCCGGTTTGATACCTTAATACAAGATCAGATCAAGTTCGGGCAAGATCCCTGTCCGGTGCCCTTTGCTCGCGAAACTCTTACCATGTTTTCCGAGCGGGGGTTCAGCATCCCGGAATCCATTCGATTTTTTGCGATGCTTTACCAGATACGGCGCGCCTTCTACTTCATCAACCGGAGTCTTGTCGGCTCAAGTCCTTCCATGAGCCAACTGCGGCTTCATTTGTGGAACAATGTTTTTACTCACGATATTCGCTGGTACGAACAGTACCTCTGGAACCGAATGGAGGATTTTTCAACCCTTCTGCTCGGTGAAACGGGGACGGGCAAGGGTACGGCAGCCGCGGCAATCGGGTGCTCGGGCTTTATCCCTTACGATGAGAAAAAGGGGTGTTTTGCCGAGAGTTTTACACGCAATTTCATCGCAATAAATATTTCTCAATTTGCAGAATCCCTTATCGAATCAGAACTTTTCGGTCACAAAAAGGGCGCTTTCACCGGAGCGGTCGAGCATCATCAGGGTGTATTCACCCGGTGTACCCCTCACGGGTCGATCTTCCTCGATGAGATCGGGGATATTTCCGTGCCCATCCAGGTCAAGCTCCTGCAAGTGCTCCAGGATAGAACGTTTGTGCCCGTGGGAAGCCACCAGCAACTCCGGTTCAGCGGCCGTGTCATTGCGGCAACAAATCGACCGCTGGACGAACTGCGCCGGAGAGGCCAATTCCGGGAGGACCTGTTTTACCGTCTTTGCTCGGATGTGATTGTCGTTCCGTCGCTAAGGCAACGCCTGCGGGAAGAGTCCGAAGAGCTTGATCGAATGATTACCCATGTCGTAACGCGAATCGTCGGTGAGGGTTCGGAGGAACTTTTCCAGATGGTCCGGGAGGTGATCGAGAACGAACTTGGCCCCGGCTATTCCTGGCCCGGAAATGTTCGAGAACTCGAGCAGGCGGTACGAAGAATACTTCTTACGAAGCGAATCGGCCCGGATTCCGGAAAGGACATGTCTCGGGACTGTACTCCCTGCCTGTTCTCCCGAATTGAAAACGGAGCAATGAGCGCCCAGGAACTGCTGGAGAAATACTGCGTGATTCTCTATGAGAAGTTTGGCACCTACGAGGAAGTCTCACGCCGCACCCGGCTCGACAGGCGGACGGTTAAGAAATACATCCTGTGCGGGCAGAAGGTTCGGCAGGATGGTCTTGAATCGATTACTGAAGAGCCGGGCTGATTTTTAGCCTGTTCACCTCCGGATATAAATTGAGCACTCGGCTACTCACCTTGTTAACGTTAAAAGCTATTCGATAGGTACCGAAATCAGGCCATCGCATCAAATAGTGTGCTTGTCATTGGATGCCCGTGAAGGAACCCTTATTTTTGGTAAATAGCTTGCATATCGGTTGGTTTGATTGGGTGACTCGATATTCTGGAATGGGTTAAAGCAGGAGACCGATCAATGGGCCAAATCTTACAAGACATCGGCCAGGCTATGCTGATGGCATTTGGCATGTTTTGGGATGTCGGCTGGAGCCTTGTTCTCGGCTTTCTGATCTCTGCCATACTTCAAGTCTTTGTCTCCAAGGAAAAAATGAGCGGGCTTCTAGGCGGCAATGGCCCCAAAGAAATTGCCCTGGCAACAGGCTTTGGCGCGGCAAGCTCAAGCTGCTCTTACGCTTCGGCGGCAATTACCCGTACATTGATTCAGAAAGGTGCAGGTTTTATCTCATCGCTTGCTTTTCTGTTTTCGTCCACCAATCTGGTTATAGAGCTTGGCATCATTCTCTATCTGCTTATGGGATGGCAATTTACGGCCGCTGAGTGGATAGGCGGCGTCGTTTTGGTTGCTATCATGAGCGTACTTGTCAAATTGACTTACCCAAAACGTTTGGTCGAGGATGCAAGACAGCGCGTGGCGCGTGCATCTGCTGAGCATGAAGATGGAATGTCTCCAATTCAAAGCGGTAACTTTTTAGCAAGGCTTTTTAGCCGTGAGGCGCGTGTTGCCATTGCTCAAAGCTTTTTTATGGACTGGTCGATGCTGTGGAAGGATTTGGCCGCCGGTTTTCTGATCGCGGGTTTTCTCTCAGTCTTTGTGCCGAATAATATTTGGCAAGCCTTGTTCGTAACCAATTCGTCTCCTGCATTGCGAGTGCCTGCTAACGCATTGATCGGGCCACTCATTGCCGTCATCAGTTTCGTCTGCTCCATTGGCAACGTACCGATGGCGGCGGTGCTATGGGCAAGCGGCATCAGTTTCGGAGGCGTCCTTGCTTTCCTCTATGCCGATCTTATCGTGCTGCCGCTGCTTGACGTGTACCGGCGGTATTTTGGGTTCAAGATGGCGGCTTATATAGGGATCGTCTTCTATATAACGATGGTGATAGCAGGTATCTTCATGGATGTAATCTTTTCGGCATTTGGCCTTGTGCCACATTCGAATCCGAATATCCGGGCCGAAGTGACTCATATTGCCATCAATTATACTTTCTGGCTGAATTTGGCTTTTGCAGCGATTGCCGTTTATCTATTCGTGCTTTCCGCACGAAGCCCGGCGCCAACGCATCATGGGCATGGTTCACATCCTTAATAATTGTTGCAGCCAAGCAGGGGGGCAATTCTATCGGGTCATGAGCGTGATCATGTCTTGTATTATGATTAGTCACGATCATGACCCTGGTCGGCGGGATGTCATTGTGCCTGATCGTCTGCGGGAACTCTTTTCGATCTTTTTTGTTTCACAACGCTACGGTGCTTTTTCTCCTCCATGCGGCGAAGCTTGGCGGCCCTGCTGACCCGATTTTTCTAATTGGAACCTGCTTCACTGCATCCTGCAGGAGTTCTACAAATCGTTCAATAGCCAATTCTCGATTTTCCCCGCCTGGCTGCAGGTCTGTCCGGGACATGACGCGAAGGACACCGTCCCTGCCGATACGATTCCCATGGCGGCTAATGACGAGTTCTTTCTATCCCGGAGAGAGGCAGGGGAGTTCACCACGTCAAACCACCGCGTCACGCGTGAGTCTCACCTTGTTAACATTTTAAGTAATTTAACTCGCCATGGAACGGCATTAGAGATTTCTGTCCAAATAGTATCGTCCTAAATGAAATGGCTGGGGGCATAGCCTGCCCTGTCCTGATCAGAAGCCTCGGTCGCCTCGCTTTATCGCTTTCAGTGTCGACCCCTCGAACTCCAGGACGTGAATAAAATCAGAGGGGCCGAAGTTATATGTCCATTCCTCGATTGTAACGTACTTATGCCCGGGCGCTCGTCGTTCAGAAGTGTCTTTACTGGCGGGTTCACCACATTTTGATACGATCTCAAGTTTGCTTTCTCCGAGCATGACCAGCCCCGATTTGCATCTTAGAGAGTCCTCACGAGCCTGACAAACAACTGAGAACATACCTAGGAAAATTAAGAGTACGAATAAGATTTTCATGCTTCCCTCCCGTCAAAGGCATTTCACGATGTTTGCATTTAGCGGTCTCCTGCAATAACCCTATACTGAAACTGGCCGGTTTGCAAGGATGTTAAACCGGTCAGAAAGCAGGCGAACTGGGCCCGAGTTCTCCGGGTCTCTCTTGCCTAATCCTCGACAGGGACTTTTTTGGATCTCTTAGACTTCAGGAGGCTGTTCTGCTTCTTCTCTTCCAGGCGGCGGAGTTTAGCCACTTGCTTACCCTTGTCTTCTTTGGAATTGGATCTTGCTTTACTGCGTCCCGCAGTAGTTCAACAAAACGCTCTATAGCCAACTCCCGATTGGCTAGCCTTTTTCTGACCTGAATTCTTCTTTGATGCGTTCTGCCAGGAAGACTTTCAGCAACGACTGGTACGGGATGTCTTTTTTGTTTGCCAGCATCTTCAGATCATCAAGCATGGATTCGGGAAGCCTGACTGAGATCGTTCTCGTGGATGGCTTCAAGTTGGGAAATGAAGACCGCTTTGCCTTACCCCATTCGACATACTCAGTTGAGTCCCGGTTTGACCAAAAATCCCGCTCCTGATCTTCACTCTCGAATTTCGGAATTTTCTTTCTCATCGTATATCCTTCTCTCCGCCCGATTCATATTTCGGGCTGAGATCACACGAATTAGGCTGTCCCGGATCGTGAACACTACAAACAGTTTCCGTCCCTTGTCGGTCTGGCCCAGGGCGTAGTAGCGCGGTTCATCGTGTGAGTGCTCTTGATCATCTGTAACTACGAATGGGAGAGAAGAGCTTTCATTTTTGTATATAATCATAGCATACAAAATTCAAGGGCAAGAGCAGAAAAGGGTGGCTGACTGCAAATTGGACGGACACGTTTCAATCCTGTTTGAGTAAGCTACGCTGCTTCTTCTCCTCCAGGCGACGGAGCCTGGCACCCTTACTCACTCGTGTCTTCTTTCTTATCGGAACATGTCTTACTGCATCGCACAAAAGTTCAATGAAACGCTCTATAGCCGGTTCCCGATTCGTCGCCAGGCTTGAAGGTCTGCTCGTACATGACGCGAAGGACACCGTCCCTGCCGATACGATTCCCATTGCGGCTCATGTTGAGGTCAATATCTTCCGGAGAAAGGCTCGGGGAATTCACTACGTCAAACCAGAGGATGAGGCGGTTGCTCACCTTAACACTTTAATTTATTTAACCGGAAACCAAGGATCGCATCAGGTCGCCTTGCCGCCATCTTGCGGCATTATTTCAATTTGTAGGTTTTCCTGTTCTTTCAGCCACCAATTAAACGAGAATTCTTCCGGCTAACCTTTCCTCTGAGGAAGTCGCAGGATGGCGCGCATGCCTTTTTCAGCGCGGTTTTCGAGAATGATCTCTCCGTGATGAAGATGAGCTACTTCTTTGACAAAATTGAGACCCAGGCCGGTGCTCTTTTTGCCGGTATCAGGCCTCTGCAGGGAGAAAAATTTATCAAAGACTTTTCTCTTTGCATATTCGGGCACGCCAGGCCCTTCATCGTCCAGAATGAAATTGAGCATTTTACCGTCCGATCTTAAGGTGATATCGATCCGTGCATTGACGGGACTGAAGTCGATTGCATTCTGAATGAGGTTGGAAACAGCTTGATGAAGGAGGAAAGAATCTCCTTTCGCCATGAGATCGTCTCGGTTGGTTACCTCTACCGTCAAACCCTTTTGTGAAAGCAGAAGACATTTTTCTTCAAGCACTGTGCGAATCAACGTGCCAAATGATATGAGCTCGACCCTTTCGAGAATTCGTTTGCTTTCCAGCTCTGTCAACTTCAGCATACGGTCGACGAGGTCCTGGATCCGGTTTGCTTCCGTGCGAATATTTGCCAGAAACCGGGCGCGCACCTCACAAGACATCTCCTCTTCCAATAGCTCAGCCGAGCCCCGGATGGCTGAAAGAGGGCTCTTGATTTCGTGGGTCAGAGTCTGAACATATTGTTCTACATACTTTCTTCCCTCCAGCGCTTCCCTCATCCTGTCAAACGCGGTGGCCATATCGCTCAGTTCGCTGCGCCCGAGCCCGGGAAGCTTGGCTCTCTTGCCCTCCCGCACGTCCAGAGCATATTGTGTAAGACGCCTGATTGGCCTCGTGATCCAAAAGGAAATGATGAGGCTCAAAAATGTAGCCACAGCCGCTGAAACAATCCCGATTCGGATAATCCGTGGTCTTGCGATTGTAAGAAAGGTATTAACATTCGTGGTAGGCTTTGCAACCGTAAGGACGCCGACAGTCTCCCCCCGGACAAGAAGGGGCGCGGCAATATAGAGCACAACGGAGGTGGGGTCATGAGGGTCATGCCGGGTTGTTCTTGCTCCGTATTGACCGCGAAGGGTCAAGGCGACATCGCGCCAGTTGGAATAGTCTGATCCAATATTCCCCTTGTTCTCTGAATCGAAAATGACTCTTCCGGAAGAATCCGTGATGTAAACCCGGACATCCACGTTGGTTTTGATCAGATCATACAAGCGGGCGGAAAGAGACCGGCCGTAGATGTGTTCAAAAGCTCCGTAGAAATTCTCGGGAGTAAACCGGCCGGCCTCCATCTCTGCACTAACCAGCCCGGCAAGTATATTTGCCATGTCCACTAGAGGGTCTTCTATTCCCTCAACATAGTGTGTTCGAAGATCTTTTGAGATTCGATCAAAAGGATAGGAAAAGCAAACGATAAAGACCAGCAGGTAAGCCAGAAAGATTTGAGTTCCGAGTCTCAGTTTCATAAGTCTTCTTTAAGAGAGTACCCAATGCCCCTGTGTGTAATGATGGGATCGTCAGCCGGAATTACCGCCTTCAGCTTGGCCCGTATGTTCTTTATGTGGGCATCCACTGTCCGATCGAGGCTCGTCTCAGGTTGCTCCCAGACGATGTCCATCAACTGATCGCGGGTATAGACATGACCGGGGCGCCGGATCATTGTCTTGAGCAGCTCGTACTCATAGCGTGAGAGATCCAGAAGCTTTCCGTGGTAAGTGATCTGCCGTTTCGAATCGTTGATTTCAAAAACCCGATGCAAGTTGGAGCAGTTCGGGGAAGCGAGAGTCCGGCGCAATACCGCTCTTACCCGAGCGGATAACTCTCTTGGGCTGAAAGGCTTCGTCACGTAGTCATCTGCTCCTATCTCCAACCCGACCACCCGATCCACTTCATCTGCTCTTGCCGTAAGAAAAATGATGGGGGTCGAGTGGATACGTCTGATCTCCTTACAGAGTTCAAGACCGCTCACATCGGGCAGGCCGATATCAAGGATAATCAGATCCACGGGGTCCCTGGCCAGAAGGAGAAGGACCGGTTCACCGGAGGAAAGAGATACTGTCGCAAAACCTTCCGTTTCCAGAGCGTATTGGATGGTATCCATAATCGTCGGCTCGTCTTCGACGATCAAAACCTTCTGCTTCACAATCCCACCACCTTCCGCCATGCTGTTATCCGGTCGGCCATTCCCTACATAACTTGATGATCTTTCCCAGGTTCTCGATTGGTGCTTGGTACCTTTGCATACTACACGAAGAAGGCAAAAAGAAGAATAATCAAGTACTCGCCGAGCAAGATTGCCGTATCCGGAGTCCGGTAACTAAAGGGGATTTTCCGGCGAACAAGCGGGCTCATTTCCTTTCGGCCTCTCCAACCCAAACCAGTCGATCCGACGGGTAAGATACATTACCGATGCGAGGCTTGCGAATAGGCTTATACTGCCGAGCAGCAGGGCATAGTCCTCAAGCTGGAGCAACGTGAACAACAAGCCGTACAGCATCGCTAGAATACCAGTAACCACCGCGGTCAACCCCCATCTCCCCGTAACGCCTTGAGTATACATGGAGATGAGAAGTATAACGGGCAAACTGGAAATCAGGTATGCAGTGTTGAATGAGACATGTTCCGAAATGGACAACAGCAACACGAAGAACAAGATCAATGCAAACCCGACCAGTGTATAATGGATCGGGTGGAATGGACTCCTGCTTAATACATCAATTACGAAGAAGGCAAGAAAAGTCAGGCCGATAAACATAACGGCATATTTCACCGCCCTCAAATTCTTCTGGTACTCATCCACCGGAAGCAGCAGCTTTATTCCAAACGAAGATGCCTGCGAACATTGTTTAGAGCCGATCCATGCCTGAGGAAGATTCCTGTTCAGAGGAAACACATTCCAGGAGGCAGTGAAGGAACTGTCGGTAATCTCTCTCTTCTCGGGTAAGAAGTCCCCGATAAAGCTGGGTGCCCCCCAGGAAGAATGGGCGTCCACTTTCGTTTCTTTTCCAAGTGGAACCATTCTGATTTCTTCGCTGCCGTTGACACTCAGTTCGAATTTGAGATGCCCCGGATTTTGGCTCGGGGAAAGAGGCATTCGGAATGTGAGCCCCGATTGTACCAGGTCTTTGGTGCGAAGTCCGTGCTCCGGAATAAGGGGCTGTTGATCGGCAGTTATGCCGGATATCCGCTTGACTCCCTTTAGGTCCGAAATACCAAAGGTTATAAATGCCTCTTTCCACAGTATCTCGACGTCGGCGGATGTTTCTTTCCACACCGCATTGAGGTCGGCATCCACGTTATCTGCGAGCAGGGGGGTCGGAAAATCGGCCTCGACGGTCATGTGCGCATTGTATAGAGCAACCCGGTAGATGCCCCGATAGCGGATTTCAGGAGAGATCCTGGTTTGGACGGTCAACATATCGGGCAGGAAATGAGCGAACTCCACGAAGGTGTTGAGCGTGTTCCCTTTTGTTTTGAGTGTGCGTTTGATAGGTACGGTGAGAATTGGGCCGGTAATGGCCTGTTTGCCCCCCCACTTTTCCGTGACTTCGCGTAAGGCGCCATCGCGCGTTTTTTGCCGGTCCTGAATTAGTTGGTTAACGAAAGAGACCGGAATCAGTAGCATTATTCCCAATACTGCTACGATACCCATTCGAAGCACAGCGGAGTTTCGGATAGAAAAATTTGTCATTTTTAATTCCCTTAAGCAAGTTGTGAAGTGATCTGCCGGTGTTCGGAAACGCTTGCCGTGATCCGAGTTCGGGTAAGCGGGCTATCGTGGGTTTCCCCGAAAATCCCCGTCTCACACGGTGTCTCTAGGCTCATGTCCCGGTTACAACCTTTGCATATTTCAAAAAGGCGGATCAGGTTGGCCTGACGATGACAGGAGGTGATTATTCAGGCTGGATGTGAAAGCAATTTGAAGGAACTATGAAAAATGCGTGAAAAGATGGGCGGCCGGTGGTTCTTCATCCCGGATAGTCCGTAAGAACACAATCGAATGCTTGTGACGTATGGCTTGGTAGTGAAAATGGCCTCTCCCTCTCAATTCTCCCGGCTTGTCGATTTTTGAACGGTGGATTAGGCTATAAACGGTCTGAAAATAAGCGCGAGGTCATTAGCACGGACAAGGGTTGTCCGGAAATTACGGAATGAATCTGCCATGAATAGAGAGAATCTGCTCGAAGTGTTGGTCAAAGCAAATGAGTTCAAAGAGGGCGACCTCCTCGTCGGAGGCTGCCAGGACGAGATCGAGCGCAAAGAGGCAAGGGCGGCGCTTTCAGGGTTGCGGCTTGGAGATATCTCCAGGGTGAAAGTCGTAGAGGATGGGGTCAGCGAGACGCTCGAAAAATCTCTTAATGTGCAGCTTTCAGCCGGTATAGCCGGTTTGACGATAAACGATCTGAGACAAATCCTGCTGGGAAAGAATGCAGGCGAGTGGGTGAACCATCATGGCGACGGACTTTCAAGCGAGCAGATTGCATCCGTTGTAAAAGTTATGAGCAACAATGAGCTTTCCACAGTCGCCCACGCTATTTTCAAACCTCTCCCCGGCGGTGGAATTTCCATCGGCTCGCCTGCGCATTTCGGCTCCCGTATTCAGCCGAACAGTCCCGGCGACGATCCGGACGAGATACTCTTTTCCATTCTCGAGGGATTGTCGTATGGCTGCGGCGATGTGTTACTGGGTATCAATCCGGCAAGCAATGACATCGAAACGATCATACGCCTTGAAAAACTCCTTCAGAGCGTGAAGGAGAGACTGGCACTCCCAACCCGCTACTGCGTTCTATCCGATATGTTCAAACAAGCTGCCGCGCGCGTGCGCACGCGGGTGGATGTCGGCTTTCAGAGCCTGGCCGGTACCTCGAAGGGACTCAAGGGAATGCTCGGAATCGATGTTGATGGATTGCTCGACCTGTCAAAAGGATTCGAGGGGCTCTACTTTGAAACCGGCCAGGGGTCGGCCCTTACTAATCATGCCGACGAAGGCGTGGACATGGTGACCCTGGAATCCCGTAACTACGGGCTGGCAAGATACATCCGGCGGCAAACCGGTTCGTGGATGATCGTTAACGACGTGGCCGGGTTTATCGGGCCCGAAGTTTTCCGCACCCCCGATCAGCTTCTTCGGGCATGCCTGGAAGACACGGTGATGGCAAAGCTTCATGGACTCACTATGGGGCTGGATGTGTGTTCCACCTTTCATATGGGCATCGATCCGGATACGCTCCGGCAGCTCACCTTTGAGATTGCTGTTCAGGCCGCGCCGGCATACCTGATGGCCGTGGCAGGCAATGCCGATCCCATGCTTGGATACTTGACGACCTCTTTTCGAGAACACCCCCGCATCCGTGATAAAACAAAGAAGCGCATTACCTCTGCAATGCAGGCCAGGTTTATGGAACTGGGCGTGATGGACCGGCAGGGCGGATTACTTCCTGAAAGACCGCGTGCGGAGGATCTCTACAGTGCATATTTGAGCAGTGGAGGCGACAAGCGGGGGTCCGAAGCATTGCGGACCGAAGGGGTCAGGAAGCTTGCAAAGCTCCGCGAGCGAGGTCTCGACCTGGGCTACGACAATCACGGGGACTATGCCCCGCCGGGAGATACCGACTCGCGCATCAGGAGAATCTTTGAACAGGCTCGGCTGGCTCTTTATGCCTCTATAGACGATTCAGTGATAAGAGATTCATCGCCTAAAAACCTGCGTGTCAACACAAGAGCCAAATCCCGGGACGACTACATCTCGCATCCGCAAGATGGTGAATTCCTTCGCCGGGAGGATGAGGCCCGCCTGGCCTCGTTTTATGCGAAATCACGCCGTCCAGGGGTTCAGATCATAATCTCTGACGGACTCAACGCCAATGCAGTGAACGATAACCTCCGCCAACTACTCCCACAGCTCAAGAGCATTCTCGGTGAGAGAGGATATCACGCCGGGGATGTCGATATAGTCGTCAAAAACGGCAGGGTGCGCGCGGGATACCAGATCGGAGGATTGCTCGATGCCGAGTTGATCATCCATCTCATTGGAGAGCGGCCGGGAACGGGTCTTAACACCCTTTCCGCATACCTTACCTATGGCTACGATGAAAACGGGCAATCTCGCTGGGCTCCGGATATGGATCATTCAAAAACGAACGCAATTTGCGGAATTCACATCCTGGCGAAGCGCCCTTCTGAAGCGGCCGGAGAAATTGCCTTGTGTGCTGACCGAATCATGCGGGAAAAACGTTCCGGTGTGGACTTGGCGACGCAAGAATAGGACTCGTCCCTTGTGCATCGGGTTTTTCGCCGGTTGTGTGAAGGTGCGCATGCGTGGCAGCCATCGGCAGTTTCGACATCGTACAAAACCGGGTACAATTACGGTGGCAGGCAACGAGAATATCGATATCCCGCCGGGAACGTTGGCGAGCATCTTGAAACAGCCCGGGGGAGGAGTGCAATGAAGTATATGGTGGTAATTGAGAAGGGTGAGGCAAGCTACGGTGCGCATGTTCCCGACCTCCCCGGCTGTATTGCCGTCGGACAAAGCCGGGAGCAAGTTCTCGGATTGATAAGGGAAGCGATGGAGTTCCATATTGAGGGGCTGAAAGAGGCCGGCGAACCTGTTCCGGTCCCCTCATCAGTGAGCGAATACGTTGACGTCAATGCTGCCTAATATGATACGGGCAACCCGGTTGTCCGCGCGCGCAGCGCAAGAGGGGGGCGGTAATTCATCTCTTGTGTGAGGCCTAATTGGTCGATAATGCTTACCCAAACCTCCTGTCCTGACGGACCCGGATAAACAAATTATCCGGGCTACCCGCGAAAATTGCATATTGGGACCTGCTTCAGCGCATCCTGTTGTAATTCAACAAATCGCTCTACGGCCAGCTCCTTATTTTCTGGGTCTTCCGGCAAATGAGTACCTGTGGTTCGGATTTTTGCCCCGAGGGGGCAGCATATAATGGCCCAGGGTCAGAGAAGCGCCACCCTGGGGTTGCGACGCCAACAAGAACCAGTTCTTACCCTGTTGGGGTCGCATAGCCGATCCCTCGCTGTTTGAGTACCTTGTGATTTAATCCTGAATACTCTTTTTATGTAACCCTTTCAGGGTATTGCAACTAATTTGTGGTCCTGTTATCCCCAGGGTGGCGCGTTTCTCAAATACCCTGGGCTACCCTATGCAGCCCTTTCAGGGCAAGAAACTCAAAAAGCCCCCCACAGGGCGAGTTCGCAGCAGACAGATGATGTCCTTTCTCGTCTTGCAGGTACTCGTTTGCCGGATGAACCTATTTTCTGCCTGGCTGTGGGTCTGCTGCGAAATGACACGAAGTACACCATCTTGCCGATACGATTCCCAAGGCGGCTCATGACGAGTTCTTTCTGCTCCGGAGAGAGGGCAGGGGAGTTCACTACGTCAAACCGGAGAGTCACACGGCTGCCCACCTTGGTCTGTTCAGTATTGAGACAATTCTTAATGTGCTCTTTCAACTCCCGGCGGGCGGATTCAAACCGATCCATAATGGTGTGGTCGTACCGAATTGGCGGTTCCACTTTTGACACGGCATGATCCTCATCTTCTCCTTCGGGCTCCCCAAGAAAAACTTGCCCGGGCCGGCCGCACAAACGGGGATTCTTTTGATTTCTCATTGTCGAACCATCAAATGGGTGCGC
>Ga0326727_10003718_pt1 | contig 48033 bp, 35 predicted proteins | sample MB2enrmetagenome_FD_207643 | JGI IMG/M metagenome (GOLD analysis project Ga0326727, IMG submission 207643) | Lab enriched peat soil microbial communities from McLean, Ithaca, NY, United States - MB29MY | ecosystem: Environmental > Terrestrial > Soil > Wetlands > Peat | place: USA: New York... | reverse complement strand
TCAACAAGCTCTGGGGATGACGACTGCGGCTTGTCATCTTCCGTATGGGCAAAGCAAGTGCCAAACTGCACAAAAAGCGACATTACATTGAAGCCACTGACGGCTCGGGATTTCCAGGTCCTGTGCCGACCGTTCCTCGGGAAATGTGTCGAATAGTTCGTTATGGATTTCGACTATTGTCGAACCCTTCGACAGCCACGGGACGGTCCGCACACCAGCTACGGCGGCCTTGCAGTGCTGGGAACCCATTGCTCTAACCACCGTCCGCGGCGGCAACCCGGCCAACGTTAGAGTTGGCGAACCGACAGGAAGTTCACTTTCGTCATCTGCCGACCATGATCGCAACAACTCCCAACCGGGCATCTCAGGTAGCCTCAATCCACAAGAACTCGAGCGGCATTGCAACAAAAGCGTTCCGATCCCTCGCGATCGCGAGCGCGTCGAACGGGGCGTCCAGAGTCACGCTCCAGACATCAACTGCCGGCAAAGCAAGGTCTTTCGTATGTGTTTAGGCCTCATTCGAAAGGTTGCTTTCGCTGTCGCCCGTCTCGACAATTGTCGAGACCGCCTTCGACAGTTACCGGCACAATCTTTCGACGTTTTGGTTTGAACAATGGAATCAATAGCTTGTAAGGGCAGCTCAGTAATATACCTTTGGCAAGCGTCTTGCACTGTACAGGTTCCACCATGTTCAAGATCTCCACCGTCGATACGCGGTCGAAGCGCACCTTAGTCGTGGAAGGCACACTCGTCGGACCCTGGGTTAGTGAGCTGCGCACAACATGCGGGAATGCGCGCCAGGCGCTATGCGGACGTAAACTGGTCATCGATCTCAGCAACCTCACCGTCATCAGCCGCGAGGGAGAGAATGCGATCTTCGATCTGATGAAGGATGGGGCGGAGTTTTCCCGTGCTGGCATTCTCACCAGGCACATGCTGAAGCAACTTGCGCGAAAGTGTCCCGGCAAGCCATGAGACGCAATCAATCACACACAATCGCGCCATTGGAACAGCATGAATCACCGCCTAGGTAATTGCCGCGGTGCTGGAATGGGATAAGGGGATGGAGCGCCCGCTGAAGTACTTTGCCGGTTTGCGCAGTCCGCGAGTCTGCACTGCGGTCAATACGGATTGAAGAACCTGACCAGCGTCGCCACTGCATCTGCGACCGCACTTTCTCGCGTGACCATCACTTGCCCAAAACGAGTTTCACCGTGATAGTTATGCGAATGATGAACCTGCATTTTCTGTAATTTACAGATTCTAAAAGTGGGTATAAAGGCCAGATCCGTGCTCCCCGCATCCAGTCCACCGCTGCCGCCAAGGCGCAATCGGAGAGAGTCCCAGCAAGCCGCATCGAAGCTTTCTGCACGGCGGCCAACCCCGGCCCGAGGCACCACCTTCTCGTTGGGCAATTCATTTTTGCGAGCAGAACGTACAATCAGTGAGTGGACTCCCGCCGCAAGGCCGGGCCGGATTTTATCGTGGAAAGGTATTCATGGCGCAGATTCAACACTTCCGAGCCTATCGGCCCAAGGCGGAGCTGGCGGCCCGCGTGGCCTCTGTTCCCTATGACGTCGTCAACACCGCCGAGGCGCGCCAGTTGGCCGGCGGCAATCCGTACTCGTTCCTGCACGTCTGCCGCCCCGAGATCGATCTCCCTGAAGGCATGGATGAGCACGACGACCGCGTTTACGCGACCGGCGCTGCCAATCTCAAGAAGCTCATCGCCGGCGGCATCCTGGTACGCGAGTCCGAGGAATCGCTCTACGTCTACCAGCAGCGCATGGGAGAGCACGTGCAGGCCGGCCTGGTCGCGCTCTGCTCGGTCCGGGAGTACGAGGAAAATCTCATCAAGAAACACGAGTTCACGCGGCGCGATAAGGAAGACGATCGCACCCGGCACCTCTCGGCGCAGAATGCCAACGCCGAGCCGGTGTTTCTCACCTACCGGGCCCAGGCGGAGATCGATGCCATGGTTGACACGGTTCGCCGCTCCGGCCCTCTGTATGACATCACGGCGCCCGATGGCATCGTTCACACCGTCTGGAGAGTTTCCGCCCCGGCGATGGTCGCCCGGCTGATCGAACTGTTCCGCGGCGTCGCGGCGTTCTACATCGCCGACGGCCATCACCGCACGGCCGCCGCCGTTCGCTACGCTCAAGCCTGCCGCGCCCGCAATCCGCACCCAACCGGCAACGAGCCGTACGAGTTTTTTATGGCCGTGGTTTTTCCCCATGATCAGCTCAAGGTTCTCGATTACAACCGCGTCGTCAAAGATCTGAACGGCCTCGCGCCGGAACAGTTTCTAGCCCGAATCGGGGAGAAGTTCGAGGTGAGTTCCGCCCTGAACCGGCAACCCTCCCAGGCTGCGAGCTTCGGAATGTACCTGCAAGGGAAGTGGTACACATTGCGGGCCCGTGCCGGAAGTTATCCGGCCGGGGATCCGATCAAACGGCTGGATGTTAGCATTCTCCAGGACAACCTGCTCTCCCCGGTGCTCGGCATCGGCGACCCGCGCACCGACAGCAGGATCGATTTCGTCGGCGGAATCCGCGGCATGGACGAATTGGAACGCCGGGTGAACGGAGCAGATGCGGTTGCCTTCTCGCTCTATCCGGCCTCGCTGGACCAGTTGATCGCCGTGGCCGATGCGGGCCAGGTCATGCCGCCCAAGTCCACATGGTTCGAACCAAAGCTGCGGTCTGGGCTGCTGGTGCGCCTCTACGAGTAGCGTCTGCGCGGCGCCTGGCAGAGCGCTTCTGCCTGCACCAACTTCTGCCCAGCCGCTCCGCAAAACAGGTTCCATTCTGCAATCGCACTTTGTTAGAATTTCGATCAGGCTCATCCCCCGGATGAGCACACCTCAACTGGCCCAGCGGAGTTTTGTATTGCTCACCTCACTGCCTCAAGCGCAGAACTGTCAACGGTCCTGGTCAACCCGGATCTCGGCGCGATCGCGCGCCCTCGCCGCGCACTAGCCTGCCGCCGGACTGTATGATGATGCTTCTAACACTCTGCCGTTGAACCCGCATTGCTTATTTGAACCGCGGCTTGCCGCGCACGCACCGTCAGGAGATCGCCTCATGTTCCGCAAGACTCGTCTCTTTACTCCGGGCCCCACACCCCTGCTTCCGGCCGCGCAGTTTGCCATGGCGGCAGCCGATCTTCATCACCGCACGGCCGAGTTTCGCGCTCTCTACCTCAAGGTCCTGGCGCAGTTGAAGGTTTTCATCGGCACCAGTCATGACGTGGTCGTGCTCGCCTCCTCCGGCACCGGAGCCATGGAAGCCGCCGTCAGCAATCTCACCAGTCCCGGCGACAAGGTTCTGGTCCTGAGTGCCGGAAAGTTCGGCGAACGCTGGGTCTCGCTGGCCAAGGCTTTCCACTGTGAAACCGTCGTTCTCGCCAAACCCTATGGCCAGACGTTTCCCATCGCCGAGGTTCAGGCCCTGCTCACTCCGGACGTGAAGGCCGTTTTCGTACAGGCCACGGAAACCTCCACCGGCGTGCGCCACGATGTTGCCGCGCTCGCCAGGCTGCTGCAGGGAACCGGCGCGCTGCTGGTCGTCGACGCCATCACCGGGCTTGGCACCACCACCTTCAACGTGGATGGCGATGGCATTGACGTCATCATCGGCGGCTCGCAGAAGGCGCTCATGATTCCTCCCGGCCTTGCTTACCTGGCTGTCAGCCAGCGCGCCTGGGATCGCATGGAGATCAGCACCCAGCCCCGCTACTACTTCGATCTGCGCAAGGAGCGCAAGTCGGCTGCCAAGGGTGAAAGCGCCTATACCCCGGCGGTCGCCCTCATCGCCGCCATGGGCGCCGCGCTGGATTACCTCGAACAGCAGGGCGGAGGCGACCTTGCCGCCGGACGCGACCTCCTGATTGCCAACGCCGAGCTCTGCGCCTTGTGCATGAGGACCGCCGCCGTAGTCCTTGGGCTGGAACTGTTTTCCGACTCCCACGCCGCCGCCGTCACCGCCATCAAGGCGCCTCCAGGGATCTCCTCCACCGATTTGGTCAAGGGCTTCAAAAAGGAATTCGCCGGCGTACTTTCCGACGGCCAGGGCGAGATGAAGGGACAGATTCTGCGCATCGCCCACATCGGCTATCTCGACTACCTGGATTGCATTGCCGTCATCGCCGGGCTGGAGCAGGTGTTGGCCCAGCTCACCCAGGGTAAAGTTTCGCTGGGCGACGGTCTTCGCGCCGCCCAGCTTCTCTACGCCACAGCCCGCCAGAACGGAGGCCGCCCGTGAAGATCGTCGTTGCCGAAAAAATCGCCGCCGCCGCCATGCAGGTGCTGGAGGCGATTCCGGGCTGTGCCGTCGTCACCCCGGAGCAGTTTGCCGTGGATCCCCTGCTGGCCGTCTCGGATGCCGACGCGCTCATCGTACGCTCGGCCGTGCAGGCCGACGCCGCGCTCATCGATGCCGCCAAGAATATTCGCGTCATTGGCCGCGCCGGAGTCGGCGTTGACAACATCGATGTTGAGGTCGCAACCCGCCGTGGCATCGTCGTCATGAACGCGCCCGGAGCCAGCGCCGTTGCCGTGGCGGAACTCACCCTCGGCCTCATGCTGGCCATGGCCCGTCACATCCCGCGCGCCGACCACACCACGCGGGCCGGCAAGTGGGAGAAGAAGAGTTTGCAGGGAACCGAGTTGGCCGGCAAAACCCTCGGCATCATCGGACTTGGCAGAATTGGCACGGAGACGGCGCGCCGGGCACAAGCGTTCGGCATGAAGCTGGTCGGCAATGACCCCTACCTGTCCCCCTCGCGCGCCAAAGAGCTTGGCATCGAACTGGTCTCCACCGACAGCCTTTACGCTCAGTCCGATTACATCGCCCTGCACCTTGCGCTCACCCACCAGTCCGCCGGCATGATCAACGCCGAAGCCATCGCCAAAATGAAGCCCGGAGTGCGCCTGGTCAACTGCGCTCGCGGCGAGCTGGTTGACGAAGCCGCCCTCGCGGCCGCCTTGCAATCCGGACACATCGCTTCCGCCGCGCTCGATGTTTTCGCCGAGGAGCCGACCCACAACACCGCCCTGCTCGCAGCCCCCAATCTGCTCGCCACGCCCCACCTTGGCGCTTCCACCAGGGAAGGCCAGGAAGCTGTCGGCATTCAGATTGCCAAGCAGGTGCGCGACTATCTCCAGCAGGGCATCGCGCAGAATGCGGTCAACCTGCCCTCGCTCTCCGACGTCGAGTACAAGCAGATCAAGCCGTACATGACGCTGGCAGGCCGCCTGGGACGCTTCGCCGCCCAGTTGTTCGCCTCCAACCTGGCCGAGATCGAAGTGAGGTTCGAAGGTGAAATCGGCGCCTGGAAGACCCAGTTGATCCGCAGCGCCGCCGTCGCCGCCATTCTGCAGTCGGATACCGACGAGCCCACCAACATCATCAACGCCGCGGCCGCGGCCGAAGAACATGGCGTGGTCGTCCGCGAGACCCGCGCCGCACCCGAAGCGCGCGTCAATCTCATCCACCTCAAGCTTACCGGTTCCACCGGCTCGGTCGAGTGCAGTGGCACCATCGTCCACGGCGCTTCGCCGCGCCTCATCCATCTCAATGGCATTGACATCGAGTCGCACCTCGTGGGTAACTTCGTCATCGTCGCCAACTGGGATCAGCCTGGAGTCGTCGGTTCCATCGGCACCGTGCTGGGCAAGCACAACATCAACATCGCGCGTCTCTCGCTCGGCCGCGAAGGACGTCAGGCACTGGCCATCGTGCAAGTGGACGGGAACATCCCTGCCGAGGTGTTGGCCGAACTGCGCCGGGCAACCTCGGTGCAGAGCGTGGCCAGCGTCAAAATGTAGTTTTTTGGAGACAGGTGCCCCACGACTGAAAGCGGTGGCCCACAAACGCCCGCAGTAGGCGATTGTGGGCCAGGTGACACAAAAAGTTGAATGGCAACTTCCCGATTTCTGGAAACCACCAAAGCAAAGCTGGTAAGCGGCGCACCTCTTCTTTTAGAATGTTGGTCTCTAATGTCATTAGACCAAACGCTCTATATCGATACCGCGCAGAAGTTCAAAAGTCTCCTGCGCAAGCTATCCTCCCAGACCGTAATCGGTCTCGACACGGAGTTTATCTCCGAAGGCCGCTACGAGCCTGAACTCTGCCTGGTGCAGCTTTCCACGACGGACGACCTCTTCATCGTCGATCCCATCGCGCTGGCCGAACTGGCGCCCCTGTGGGAACTGCTGGCATCGCCCGGTCACGAAATCATTACCGTCGCCGCCCGCCAGGAAATCAAGTTTTGCGCCAAAGGTGCCGGCCGGGCTCCAGCCTCCGTGCTGGATTTGCAGGTCGCCGCCGGCTTGCTCGGTTACGGATACCCCCTTTCGCATACCAATCTTTGCCTGCGTATTCTTAACGCGCGCGTCAATGGAGGGGAGAGTTTCACCGACTGGCGCAAGCGTCCGCTGCGTCCGGAACAGCTTGAATATGCTGCCGATGATGTCCGCTTTCTGCTTCCGATGCGGGAAAAACTCCTGGCTCGCGCCGCCAAGCTCGATCGCATCAACTGGGTTCGAGGCGAGTGCGATCACCTGGTCCACACCGTCATGCGCGAGGATGAGCGCTGGAGAATTTCCGGAAGCGCACGCCTCAGCCGCCGCCAGCTCGCGGTGCTGCGGGAACTCTGGCGTTGGCGCGACCGTCAGGCCCGGACCCTCAATTCTCCGGTTGCGCGTGTGCTCGGTGACAGCATGTTGATTGAGATCGCGCGCCGTGCCCCGGCCACGGTCGAGGATCTGTTCTCCATCCGCGGTCTCGATAGCCGCTTGCTCCGAAAGGCGGAGCAGGGCGTGGTGGAAGCGGTCGTCCGGGGGCGCGCCATCCCCGATTCCGACCTTCCCGGCAATGAGCGCCGCGATGACCCGCCCCAGGTCGCGGTTCTAACCAAATTGCTCTCGGTCGCAGTGGGCAACCTCGCTGCCGAAGCTGACGTGGATACCGCGTTGCTGGCCACAACCAGCGATCTGCAGGAGATCGTTCGCTGGTTTCTCGATCAGGAGGGCACACCTCACCCTGAGGTTCTGGACGGATGGCGAGGCGAGATCCTCCAGGAGTCGCTGATCGGTTTTCTCGAAGGCCGGAAGGTTGTCCGCGTCGGCAATGTCCGCCGCCCCAACCCGCTCATCTTCGAGCCGTTCTCCAAAGAATAGCTCGGTGCCGGGGCGCTAGAACCTGCTCCAGGCGCCCCACAACCACAGGCCCGCCATCGCCAGCGCAAGCAGCCCGCTGGATGCAGCGAGGGCCTTGACGAATGGGAGCAGCTTGTCCATCCGCGCCGCCAACTGTTGCTGTTCTTTCTCCAGGTGCGATTCCGCGCTGTCCAGAAAGAGTTGATCGTCTTCGTGCATGGAGAGTGCGTTGCGGTAAATCAGCAATACCGCTAACGCCGTCGTCAGCACGGCCCATAGCGTTGCAAGCACGGACATTGGTTGCATAACAGCCACCTTCGGCACTACCTCCGCCGCCGGCACGGCCGTGCTCCTACCCCGCCGCCCGGAGTAGAAACAAACCGGACCGCAGGCATTATAAGCACGGAATCAGGGTGCGCCCGCTGATTTTTTTGAATTCCTCCATCCGAAAGTGTTAACCAACCATGGGAGACTGGCATCACCATGCGATTTTGCAACCATCGCGCCCGCCGCCGCATCCAAATCCTGAGCCTGTAAATCACTCAGGTAGAGGGTCACGTTGGCCGGTGACGTCCCAACCCGGTCCTTTGCTATAATGGTTTTTAGTCGAGGAGAAACAGCATGTCTACTACCACAACCGCTCCTGAAGTTAAGAACGCACCTCTCACCCTCACCACCGCTGCCATCGCCAAGGTGAAAGAGATCATGGCCCAGCAGACTCCCGTTCCCGCCGGTCTCCGCGTGGGCGTCGTGGGTGGAGGCTGTTCTGGATTCTCCTACAGCATGCAGTTTGAAAACGGTGCCGGAGCCATGGATAAAACCTTCCAGTATGAAGGCCTCAAGGTCTTTATCGATGCGACTTCGCTCATGTATCTGCAAGGCGCAAGTGTTGACTACATTGAGACCCTGGAAGGCGCCGGTTTCAAGTTTGAAAATCCGAACGTCAAGAGCACCTGCGGCTGTGGCTCTTCCTTCAGCGTTTAACCCCGGTTGTACCCCGGAAGTCAAAACCCCGTTCTGCGACGGGGTTTGTCTTTGCCTGCCGCACAGACTCTGCCATGTTCCTACTGCGTGGAAGCCGCGGGCGGGGTCGCGGAGCCAGGATTAGTGCTCCCTGTCCCCGTTCCTGTTCCGGTCGTGGTGCCCGTCCCGGTGCCTGTTGCGGTGCCTGTCGGGTTCTGGGTGGAATTACCAAGCCCATTGCTGTTTGCACCCAGGAACATGTTCGGATTGTAAGGTCCCACCAGCATCTGGCCCTTGTCCTGGCTCGGATCATAGATGAAGAGCCATTCGTTGTATTTCGTCTTGTCGCCGAAGGAGTGAATTCCTTCGGTTTTCTGCTTGCTCACCACCCCCAGCACCGGGCCGCCGCCGAGCACGGGATTGTTACCGTTGCTGCTGCTGCCAGCCGGGCCCGTGGCGCCTGTGGCTCCACCCACGGTGCCGCCCGTCGCGCCGCCAAAGGCGCTACCTGTCGCGCCGCCAAAGGCACTGCCTGTCGTGCCATCGGTCGTTCCGCCAGTGGTGGCACCCGGGTCCTGGGCCGGATTGTTAGCCCCGCTCGACGTACCGCTGGTGGAGGTTCCCGCCGTGCTGCCATCCGTGCCCCGAGGCGTGCCGTTTGCCGTGTTGCCGCTTCCTCCGGCATTCGGCTGCAATGGATTCGTCTGGGAGCCTTCCACCCCTCCGGCTCCCGTCGTGGACAACAGTCCACCCCCTGCCTTCAACGTCACGTCAGTCAAGTGAACCAGCTTCCACGCACCGTCGGGAGACATCGGATCCTTGTATCTCTTGCGCAGGAAGCGGACCTTGTTGGTGTTTTCCAACTGCTCGATGGAAGCCGGATAGTTGCCGAACTTGTGGTAATAACGCTTGACGGCGCGTTCGTACTGCTCGCCGCGATGGATCATCTCAACCTCGCGGTCGCGGATGATGCTGCGCCGGTAATTCCGTGCCACTCCCAGCATGGTGATCATCAGCATCGCCACGGCCAGCATCAGGAATAGCAGCATGTAACCGCAATCTTCGCGTCTGCCGCTCTGGCGCCGTCTTATCAACCTCCGCGTCATGGCTACTCCCTCGTCAGGGGAATCGGCTGGCTGTTGTTATTCAGCAGGTCTTCCACTTCCACGGAGCCCGGAGAGATGTGCACGATCCTATAATGCCGGTTCACCACGTCTCCCTCATGCGCAATCCACACGTCCTCACCCTGGGAGAGGAACGCTCTCGGTCTCTCATTCTTGCCGTTGCTGATCCCGAAGAATTTCAGGTTGATCGGGGGCGGAGGTGGAACGGCATTTGCAATTCGCATCGCCTCTTCCTGACGGGCCAGCAGCGGCGGTACTTTTACCGCCGGAAGATCAACGGCCTCCGGCGCCGGGCGGAAGATATTCTTTCCGTTGCCCTCATACTTTACCTCTTCGGAGTTCGCCAGCAGGTCCAAACGTAAGCGGGGATCCAGCGACTCGCCTCCGGTCTCGGCTTTTCCTTTTGTCCCGGCGGCCGCAACCGGAGCCGGCTCCAATTTCGATGCCCGGCCCGACATCATGCTCCAGGTCACGCTCAGGACGGCGGCAACGACCAGCACAATTGCGATGCGCACCTTGGTCTTGGTGTCTGCTAGCGCCTTCATGCCGGACTCCTCAAGAAGGTGGACAGGTGAACCGAAACCGTCAAGGCGTCGCGCTGCATTCCTCCGAACGTCACGGCGTCGATCAGCAGCAGCATCTTCTGCCGTTCCACGGCGTTCACAAAGCGCATGTCCTGCTCGTAACTGCCACGCACCTGGACCGTAATGCCGATGCTGTCGTATCCCGGCGGGAGTCCTTTTTCCTCGCGGGCATCGTACTTCACATCGGTGACACTCACTCCCGCTTCGCTGCCAAGGTGGGACAGTTGTTCCGACATTGCCGAGTAGCGCATTGCCATCCGCTCGCGGGTGAAGTCTACCTGTTGCTCCCGGGCGGTTACAATCTTCTTGTCCATGTCCTGGGCGGGAGCGACGGCCTTTGCCTTTTCGAACTTTTCCATCCGCAGTTGCTCATACGCCATCTGCCGCGCCCCGCGCGACCGCCCCGCCGGAGACAGCAACAGGGCAATGGCGGCCAGGTCAACCAGCACCAGCACCCCCACCACAATCAGCAACTGGATCCGAACGTCCCGGAGATGGCCCATCATTGCGGTCCTCCTGTTTTCTCCGCGACCCCGGCCGGCGTCTTCTGCTCCTGCGCCCCGCGTGAGGCCGTGGGCACATAGACCGCCGTCATCTGGAATTGAATCGTATCCGTGCTGTCCTTCTCCTGGATCGCACTCTCCTCCGCGATGCGCGCATCGCGGAACGACGGGGACTGCTCCAGCCGTTTCACCAGTTCTACCGCGGCCGCGCGCGAGGTTCCGGCCACCGTCAGGTGTACCTCCACGGTATTGGTCCAGGCGTGCAACTCCGGCGAAATCGAAACCACGTGCAGACTCGGCGGCATGATTTCTTCCAACTGCATGAACACGCGCGTCCATGAGAACGACTTGCGTTGAATCAACTCATTCAGAAACTTGGAAGTCTCCACAACCGATCGATTTTGCGGCAGCTTCAGCACGGCCACGGCTTCGGCATGGGCCCGGTCCAGGGCTCCAATCTCAGTTTCCAATACGGCAATCTTCTGGTTGACGTCGCGCGATTCCCTCCAACTGGAAACCGCCGTCCACACCAGCGCCACCGTGGCCAGGGCCAGCAGCAGGACCAGCCCGCCCCATTGCAGCAGAATGCGGCGCACATCCTGGTACGGCTTGGTCGCCAGATTGATGTTCAGTCGCACGATCCCGTTCCTCTTTCCTACAGCAGCGCGCCCACGGCGCCGGCAAAGTCGTTGCGCAGGTTTCCCTCCACCACGCTGGAGGCAATCAGTTCCCTGACCTTTACCCCGGTCTGCGCTTCCAGCGCGGGTGCAAACTTTCCCAGGTCCTGCACTCCGCTCGCCAGCAGTTGTTCCACGCTCATGCCGAAGTTGTCCTGGAAGTACACCAGCGAGGGATAGATGTCGTCGGCCATGCGTTCGGCCGTCAGCGTTCCCGTTTCCCCGCCTTCCAAGGTGCGGAACAGCAGGAGATGGCCATCGTATACCACCGCAACAGTGGTGGCTTCCCGCCCGACCTTCAACATCAGGGACGGGCGTCCTTCGTTCAGCGCTCCCAAGGCTCCCAGGCTGGATGGCAGCACCACGCCCGGCGAGCAGCCGGCGGCGCGAAACACCGATTCATACTCCTCCAGTACGCTGTGCAGCACAATCGAGGCCGCCACGTGCAGGCCCTGGGCAGTCTTCTGCGCATCGAAGCTCAAGGCGGCCTTTTCGATATCGAAGGGCAGCGACTTGCGCAGCCGGAAGCGGACCGCCGCATCGGCCTCCTGCCGCCGCTCGGGAAGGGAATCAAAATCCAGCAAGGTCAGGCGCACGGCCGAATCCGGCAGCACCGCGATCACCTCCTGGCCACGCCCACCCACCTCCAGCAATGCCTGTTCAATCCCTTTGCTGAGTGCGCCGGCATCCTGCACATTCTGGGTGGTCAGCGCGGGCGTCAGCACTCCAGACGCCAGGGGGCGCGAGTACACCACGATCCTGCCGCCCTCCGCGCGCGCTGCCCCCACGCCCTGTGCCGTGACTTCACAGGCGATGCGGGGCAAGCGAATTACCGTTCTTCGTTCGGCCATTAGCGGGTTGACTCGATGAACGTCACCTTGTTGACTTCCTTCAGCGTTGAAATTCCGGCCCTCACCTTTTCCAGCGCCGACTCACGCAGGAAGTGCATGCCCTCCTCGCGCGCCGCCCGCCGGATCTCCGAACTGGGCCTCCGTTCCAGAATCAGTTCGCGAATGTGGTCGGTCAAGTCCAGCAATTCGTGAATCGCGGTGCGTCCGTGGAATCCGGTTCCGGCGCATTCCATGCACCCGGGACATTCATAGAAAGGTGTGTCGCGCCACTCGTCCGGTTTCAAGCCGGCAGCTTCCAGCACATCGTCGCCGTAGTGAACCTGCTGCTTGCAATGCACGCAGAGCAGCCGCACCAGCCGCTGCGCCAGGATGCAGTTCAGCGAGGAAACAAAGTTGTACGGCTCCACTCCCATGTTCAGGAAGCGCCCAATCACGTCCACCACGTTGTTGGCGTGCACCGTGGTGAACACCAGGTGGCCGGTCAGCGCCGAATTGATGGCGATCTGCGCCGTCTCCTGGTCGCGGATTTCGCCCACCATGATCTTGTCCGGATCGTGACGCAGAATCGAGCGCAGTCCGCGTGCAAAGGTCAGTCCCTTTTTCTCGTTCACCGGAATCTGTGTGACGCCGCGCAGTTGGTACTCGACCGGGTCTTCGATGGTGATGATCTTATCCTCGTCGGACTTGATTTCGTTCAGCGCGGCGTACAGGGTGGTGGTTTTGCCTGAGCCGGTAGGCCCGGTCACCAGCACCATTCCGTAGGGTTCGGCAATGTATTGCCGGAACTTCTTCAGGTCGTAGTCGCTGAACCCCACCACGTCCAGGGTCAGCTTCTGGAACTTCTCGCTCATTGACTCTTTGTCCAGCACGCGCAGCACGGCGTCTTCGCCGTGGATGCTGGGCATGATCGAGACGCGAAAATCGATGAAGCGTCCGTTGTAGCGAACCCGGAAGCGGCCATCCTGCGGCACCCGCCGTTCGGCAATATCCAGTTCGCTCATCACCTTGATGCGGGAGATGATGGTCGAGTGATGTTCCTTGGCGATCGGCTTCATCGCCTCCTGCAGCACTCCGTCGATGCGGTACTTGATCACCACACAATCGTCGCGCGTCTCCATGTGGATATCGCTGGCGCGCCGCTGCAGGGCGGTGAAGATGGTGGTATCCACCAGCCGGATGATCGGGCTGATGTCGCTCTCCTGGGTCAGCTTCTCGATCGAGATGTTTTCGTCGCCGGTGCCGTCATCCTCGCGGATCACGTCCAGGGTAAAGGTTTCGCCGGCTTCGTCCAGCACCCGCTGCGACTGCTCGGTTTTCTTCAGAATGTCGGTGATCTCGGTCAGCGTCGCCACCCGCAGCGCCAACCTGCGGCCCAGCAGCAGGCTGATCTCGTCGATGGTCATCAACTGGCTCGGGTCAGGCAGAGCCACCGCCAGCCGTCCGTCCTCCAGCTCTTGCAGGGGAATGAAATTGAAGCGGAACATCAGCTCCACGGGAACCTTGCGGAAGAGCTCATGTTGAATCTTGAATCCCTTCAACTCGACATATTCGCAGCGATAGCGGCGCGCCAGTTCGTGCGCCTTCTTCTGCTCGTCGTTCGCGTCTGGAATTGGTTCTACAAAAAGCTGCTGTTCCATAACCCTCGTTGCATTCTCTGCCCTGCGCTGCGCCTGATCCCCACTCCTCGTTCCTTGCTTCGGATCAGCCCGCGGTAAAGCTGAAAATCGGCAGGTAAAGCGAAATCAGAATGAAGCCGACCACCACGCCCATGACGACAAGAATCGCCGGCTCAATCAAAGACATGGCCGCGGCCAGAGCCGACCCAACGTCTTCTTCGTAGAACTCGGCAACCGAACTCAGCATGGTTGGCAGCGCGCCCGTTGCCTCGCCCACCTCCACCATCTCCACCGCCAGGTCCGGAAACACCCCGGTCTGTTCCAGACTCTGCGCCAGCGTCTGGCCTTCCCGCACGCTCTTGGACGCCTCGCTGATGCCCCGTACAATCAGGCGGCTGGCCATCGATTGGCCCGCCGTTTCCAGCGCCGTAACCAGCGGCAGCCCGCCGGCCAGCAGGGTCGACATCATGCGCGAGAATACCGCGATCTGGTAGCGTTGCCAGATGCTCCCAACCACCGGCAGGTTCAGCTTGATCTTATCCAGAAATTCCGCGCCCCGCTGCGTCTTTGCCCAGCGTCTCACGAGCATGTAAGCCGCCACTCCCGCAAGGACGATCCACGGCAGGTACTTCTTGGCCGTCAGCGCCGTATTGATGGTGAATTCCGTCATCGGCGGCAGCTTCTGGTTCAAATCGGAGAACAGCTCGGAAAACTTCGGAATCACGAACGTGACCAGCATGGTCACCAGGGCGATCACGCCCACCACCAGGATCACCGGGTACACCAGCGAAGAGATGAGCTTCTTGCGAAAACTCAGCGCCAGCCGCTGGAAGGAAACGTAGCGGGTCAGCACTTCGTCGAGATTGCCGCTCTTCTCGCCGGCCATCAACGTAGTCGAATAAATCTTGGGGAACGCGCCCTGTTTTTCAAACGCGTCTGAGATCAGCGCCCCGCCCTTGGTGCGATCCCGTACGTCCTCCAGCAGCATGCGGAAGTACTGGTTCCGTTGCCGCTTGGCAAGCAGTTCCAGGGCCTGCACAATCGGAAGTCCGGCGCGCACCAGGGTCAAGAATTGCTGGTTGAAGATGACGAATTGTTCCAGGGTGACGCGGCGCCGTTGCGGCATCCGCAACTCGCCTCCGGAAATCAGCCCGCGCGGCTTGACCCAGTACACCAGGTAGCCGGACTGCTGGTAGCGGTCGCGAATTTCCTCGGCAGAGTAGCCGGCTTCGGCCTTTTCCAGTACTTTGCCTCGTTCATCCGCCACCCGAATCACAAATTCGGCCATACCATTCCACCCAGCGCGGGCGCGTCCGGCGCAGCCCCTGAACCTCAGTGTAACATTCTGAAACCTCGAGGATTGTTGCCCTGGGGGCTTGCTTTTTATCCCAGTCTCATAAGTTCCAGCTTCCCCACCCCAGAGCTGAGATTCCGTACCCCGTCGATCACGGCGCTAGCTGATCGCTTTGCAGAACCTCCACCCCGGGCGGCGGCACAAAGGTGAACTCCGCGCCGTCGGTCGCAACATTTTCATGCTGCTCCTCCAGCCGGAATTCGGTTCTGCTCCCATCCAGCTCTTCCATCACAATGCGCCGCAGCCAGCCCTGTCCATCGCTCTCCAGCAATACCTGTGAAATTCGCTCTTCCATCCCCACCGGAACTCCACGCAGCACCACGTCTCCGGCCGTCTGCGGCTGGATGTCGGCCGCCAGGGAAAGCCCGCGCAACTCCTTCTCCAGCTTGGTGCGCCCCAGCAGATAGCGCAACGGGGAACGCAGGTCGTCCAGCTTTTTCACCGCCGTACGCCTCGCCTGGCGCTCGCCCGGGACATAGAACCACGCCGTGGCGCCATCGGTCACAAAGATCTTGTTCTGCGGCGACCGGTACTCCCAGCGCATCTTCGCCGGCTTCTTGATCCACAACGTTCCGCTCTCGCTGCGCCGGATCCCTCCGCCAGAATAAATTTCCGTGAAATTCGCGCGCAGAGACTTCATGCCGTTGTAGCGGGCATCGATTCTGGCCGCCGCCTGCCGCGCATCCGGGCCGGGCGTTTGGCTCCACAGCGCCGCATCGCAGATCAGAAGCAGCAGCAGAATTGCTGACTTCACCTTATTCATTGGGTTCGCACGACCTTGAATCCCTTTTCGCCGGGTATGTCTCCGGCTTCCTGTCCCGGTGGCAGTCCCCGGGTGATGAAGGGAAACAGTTCGGGCCGCGCCACCTGCACCCGCCCGCCCACCAACTGGTAGGCATTTCCCTTCGGGTCAACCGGCACGCGGCGTAACAGGCCGGACGAGATCAACTCCTCCCATCCTCCGGGCAGCCGTCCGTTTTGCCGGGTAAACTCGTCCACCCGCTCCTGCAACAGCTTCACTTCGCTGTCCACCCTCAAGCAGCGCAGCCGGTTTATGCCGTTGGCGCGCAGTTCCGCATCCTCGGTGCTGTTCAGGATGTTCGTCCACATATAGATGGCGGTCTCGGTTTCCCCGGCGTGCGCCGCCAGTGCCGCGGCCATCACCCGCATCCACGGGTGCGCGCCCGGAACCTTTGAGCCGCGATCGAAGGCGTCGGCCGCCCTGGCAGGATCTTTCAACTCCAGCCAGTCGATGTAGCCCAGGTCGTAATAGAGCCGCCACGACTGCGGATTTTCCCGAATGCCTTTTTCCACCAGCCTCGCCCCCGCCAGTGGATTTCCCGCGCCTTCCGGCGGTTTCTGCGCCAGGAACACCGAGCCAAACTCGTAGGCCGGAAGCAGCTTCGGATCCAGCGCCGTGGTCATCTCCAGTAGGGGCTCCAGGATGAGGTACTGCTTGGCATTCGCCCGGTGCTTGGTGCCGAAATACTGCACCACCCGGGTCCAGTAGATGTCGGCCAGCAATCCCGAGTAGCCCAGGCTCATCCGCCGCACCACCGCCGGCGAAGGAATGTAGAGAACCTCCTGCAACGGCTCGTCGCCGCGCACCCGGTCCAGTTGACGCACCAGCGCGGCGCTGGCCGTCAGCAGCGCTGCCAGCAGCAATGCATAGGTTGTCTGGACCTGCCAATCTCGGCTCATTTCAGGTTGCGCCGCTCAAAGATCCACACCGCCGCGGTCAGCACCGCCGCCGTATACACCAGCACGTAGGCCGTGTTCAGCAGGATCAGCTTCGGTTCCACCACCATGTCGTGGGCCACCTGGCTGATCACATTGAGCGCGGCGAAGTTCGGCACCAGGTAGGCTGCTCCGATCATCATCCAGCGGGTCAAACCAGTGGCCATGCTGGAAAATCCGCGAAGATCCTCGGCAAACGTGCCCACCGCAAAGATTGCAAACGCAAAAATCGAAGAGAACACCGGCGTCGAAAACGTGGAGAACAACAGGGCCAGCGCCGTGATCAGCACAAACTGCAACAGGATGAAGTAGATTGCCGTCACCAGTTGCAAATCGCCGCGTCCCAGGTGGTGCGATACATACAGCACGGCGGCGAAAAATCCCACGCTCATCAGCAGCGCGTTCACCGTCAGGGTCATCACCAGGCCAAGAAACTTGCCCGTAATAAACTCCCAGCGCCGCACCGGCCGCGCCGCCAGAACCGTGTAGAGCGTCCGCTTCTCAATCTCTTTCGAGACCAGCCCGATGCCGATGAAAATCGCAATCACAACCCCAAACAGGGAGATGGCCGTCAGTCCCAGGTTGATCAGCACGATGCGGTTGATTTCCAGCGATATCTGGCCGAACAGCACCGAGGAGCCCACAATCAGCAGGGCAAACAGAATCAGGTTGTAGAGCACCCGGTCGCGCACCGCTTCGCGAAACGTATTGGAGGCAATGGCCGCCAGCCGTCCGATCATGCCTTCACCTCGCTCGGCAGCTCTTCCCCAATGCGCGCCAGGAAGTAATCCTCCAACGTTGCCTGCACCGGGGTCACGCTGGTCAGCCGGGCCTGGCTCTGGCGCAGCGCTCCCAGGGCTGCTTCCAGCAAACGCTCCGGGAGCAGCGCCCGCACCACGTCGCCGGTCGCGTGGCAGTGCGCTCCCAGGGCGGAGAGCGCCGGAATCGCCTGCGCCCCGTGCCACACTACCTCCACATCGCCGCTTACCTCGCGCAGCAGCTCTTCCACTACGCCCACGCCTTTCAGCTCGCCTTTGTGCAGCACCGCCACCCGGTCGCAGAGAGTTTCGGCATCGCTCAGAATGTGGGTCGAGAAGAAAATCGTCTTACCCTCTTCGTTCAGCTCCTGCACCAGGTCGCGAATCTCGCGCCGCCCGATCGGGTCCAGCCCGCTCATCGGCTCATCCAGCAGCACCAGCTTGGGATCGTGAACGATGGCCTGCGCAATTCCCACTCTTTGCAGCATGCCCTTGGAGAACTTGTGCAGTTGTGTCTTGCGCGATTCCCTGATCCCCACTCGCGCCAGGGCCGCGTCCACCTTGTGCTTCCGCTCGCGAGCGTCCACGCCGCTCAGCCGGGCGTAGTAATCCAACAGCTCCAGCGGCGTCAGGTGGTCGTAGAAGTAGGGTTGCTCCGGCAGGAAGCCGATGAAGCGCTTGACCGCGATATCGCCCAGCTCGCGTCCCAGGATTCTGGCCGTGCCGCCGCTGGGAAACACCAGCCCCAGCAGCAGTTTCAGGGTCGTCGTTTTGCCCGCCCCATTGGGGCCGAGGCAGCCGAAAACCTCGCCATCTTCCACGGCGAGCGTCAGCGGTTTCAGGCCCTGCTTCAGCTTGTTCCCGAAGAATCCGGTTTTGTAGGACTTCGCCAGTCCTTGGATGTCGATTGCAGCCATTGGCTTTGTCAGGATTATAGACGACGGCTTCAAACTCGTGGCAACCGGCGCGAATCTTCTCGGTCAGGACCGCCGCCCCAGGGGAACAATGTTGCCGTCCGGTGCCATGCAATCCTTGTCGGGATTTGCTCGGGCCGTGCCCGCTGCTCAGCCCTGCGGCTCATCAAAGATAAGGAGGAGCCATAAGCTCCTCCTTACCCACTTCAACCTTACTTTGAAACTGCTTACTGCAGAGCCTGGTCGGCCGAGGTAGCGGTGACCGTGGTGTTGTAGCGGATCACGCCCGAGGAATCGCTAAAGAAGTAGCGCTTGCCGGTCTGGTCCACTGTGATCGGGTCCGCGTTGGAAGAATAGGTGCTCACTGGCGCTGCGCCCGAAGCGGTAAGGTAAAAGTTGTATCCGCTCTTCGGGTTTGCAGTCCCAGATGCGGCGCCACCAGGCGAGGACGCGCCCAGAACGTTGTCCAGCAGCACCGCATTTGCCGAACTGGAAGCGGCGCCAGGCGTCGTGCCCGGTCCAAGGATGGCCAGCGTCGTCGCAAAACCGACAGCCGGGTACGTCGAGGCATAGGTTACTTCAGCGGTGTTGATGGTGCGTAGCGAACCCACGGCGGACGCTTCGTTGGCGGCAATGCGCGAACGTAGCAGGTTCGGAATGGCAATGGCGGCGATGATCAGGATGATCGCCACGACGATAAGAAGCTCAATCAGTGAGAAACCCTTCTGTTTGCGCATTCGATATTCTCCGGTAGTCCTTCAATGGAATTGTTGTCGTGTATTGCTTTGACACCCTAGTCCTTGCAATTTTCATGCCATCGCACACAGGGCGCCATGGCCCAGCATAATAATGGATTAAGTCATTGATAAACGATACTTTATCGATGCTAATACCAGCTTTTGCACAGGGCGCGGACCGTCTCTCCGCTGGGTTGTGCCATGGCTGGTTAGCCGGGGTTGACAGAATTTACGATCAATCAAAATCAGGGTAATGTACTTGGCATTGTACTTTCGTGTACTGTCCTTCGGTACAACGTCCGCTATGCACCTTCGGAATGGCCGCAAAACCAAGAGGCGCCACATTCCGTGGCGCCTCTTCCGTTCAGGCGTTGACCCTCCCCAGGATTCTCCGCCCATTAACTGTTTACTGCAGCGCCAGGTCGGCCGAGCTGGCAGTGACCGTGGTGTTGTAACGGATCACGCCCGAGGCATCGCTAAAGAAGTAGCGCTTGCCCGTCTGATCCACGGTGATCGGATTTGCGTTGGAAGAATAGGTGCTCACTGGTGCAGTTCCCGAAGCGGTGAGGTAGAAATTGTATCCGCTCTTCGGGTTTGCAGTCCCAGCTGCGGCACCACCAGGCGAGGACGCGCCCAGGACGTTGTCCAGCAGCTCGGCGTTCGCCGAGGACGAGGTGGCACCCGGTGTGGTGCCCGGTCCTAGGACGGAAAGACTCGTCGCAAAACCGATGGACGGGTACGTCGAGGAATAACTGATTTCAGCAGTGTTGATGGTGCGCAACGATCCCACGGCGGATGCCTCGTTCGCGGCGATACGCGAGCGCAGCAAGTTCGGGATGGCAATGGCGGCAATGATCAGGATGATCGCCACAACGATAAGAAGCTCAATTAGCGAGAAACCCTTCTGTTTACGCATAATCTTTCTCCGGTCGAGTTTAATTTCCACTCAGGTGACACCAGACTAGGAGCAATCGGCATGCCATTGCGCTCTCCGCTCGCCACAAAGCGGTCACAAACTCATAACTGCCAGAGAATTAAGACAGATAGCATGCTCACCCATCAAAAGTGGATATTCCCCGCAATACCGTAGGGAGGACCGGAATGACACTTTAGGACATATTGGAATAACAAAAAATGTCGTTTAGTACATGCTCGCTATAGGTATTAGTACAATACATAGAATGAGCACAAGGACACTATCTATATTGTCCTTTCGATACAGTCAGAGGGCCTGACCTTCAACAATCGATCTGTTCGCGTGAGAGTTTCAGTCCGCTCAGATTTCCCAGTACGGTCACCGCGATCTGATCCGCAACAAAGAATTCTCCCGCCACCTGCTGCACGTCTTCTGCTCGCACCGCCTCGATCCGGTCCGTGATCTCGTTCATTCCGTAAAAGCGGTCGTAGTACATTTCCTGGCGCGCCAGGTTGCTCATGCGCGCCATGGATGACTCCAGGCTCAGCATCAGGCTGCCCTTCAACTGGGCCTTGGCCCGGGTCAGTTCCTCGGCTGTCACCGGCACCTGTTTCAAGTCGCGAAATTCGTGCAACACGGATTGCACGACCTTGGGCGCGGATTCCTTTGAGGTTCCTGCGTACACCGCCAGGCAGCCGGTATCGCGATAAGGATTCAGTTCGCTGAAAATCGAGTACACCAGCCCCAGTTTCTCGCGCACATTCTGGAAGAGACGCGAGCTCATCCCGCCTCCCAGCAGCGTATTCAGAACAAAGGAAGAGTACCGCTTCTCGTGCGAGATCGAATACGACGGAACCCCAATGCAGAGCTGCACCTGCTCCAGCGATTTCTTGTTCCGCATCGAGATCTTCGCCGTCGCCTTCGGCTCCAGGTTCCGGCGCTCGCTGTCCAGCGCCGGCAGATGCGCAAACTTGCCCGTAACCAGTTCCAGGAAGTCGTCGTGTTGCAGGTTTCCAGCCGCGGCAACCACCATGTTCCCGGCCTGGAAGCGTTGCTTGTAGTAGTCAAACAGCAGCGCCGGCCCAAACTTCTTCACCGTGTCGCGGGTGCCCAGAATCGGCCGCCCAAGGGGATGATCTTTCCAGAAGTTCTGTACAAAGATCTCGTGAACCAGGCAATCCGGATTGTCCTCGTCCATCTTGATCTCTTCCATGATCACGCTTCGTTCCCGCTTCACGTCCGTGTCATTGAACGATGGATTCAGCACCAGGTCGGTCAGAACCTCCATGGCGTCGTCCAGGTGCTCGTCCAGCACTTTGACGTTGAAACACACGCATTCCTTGGCGGTGAACGCGTCCAGATTGCCGCCAAACGAATCCACCTGGCGCGCAATCATTTCCGCCGTGCGCGTGGTCGTGCCCTTGAACACCATGTGCTCGGCAAAGTGCGAGATCCCGTTGACCTCGGGTTCTTCATCCCGCGATCCCGTACGGATCCACACCCCCACCGAGATCGATCGGATATGCGGCATTTCCTCGCTGATAATCGTGAGTCCATTGGGAAGCACGGTCCGGCGCATATTTCGCAGTGCAGAGTTTTCACGACGCTGTTCTTGATTCATCGGTGCCACCTCGGGTCACGGTCTGCCTTGCACCGCTGATGCCTCACGCGGCTTTCATCGCCGCATCACTGGATTCACCACGGCTGCCGGGGTTGCTGGCAGCCATGCAACAATCAGGCACTGTACAATCTTAACAACCAAGAAAAGTGCCACCCAGCTTTTCCGGACCTGCTAATCATTAGATGCATGCCAACCCATCCACAATTCGAACTATTGGGGCTTAGTAATCAAGAACTTACCGCCCTGGTCGAGTCATTCGGCGAGCCCCGCTTCCGTGCCCGCCAGCTTTTTGACGCCCTCTACCGCCAGCGCCAGGGGGGGCTGGAAGACATTACAAACCTGCCGAAATCCCTGCGCTCCCGTCTGCTGGCCCAAGGCTATCGCACCGGATTGCCTGCCATCGAGCAGCGCTTTGTATCCCTCGACGGCACCGTCCGCTACCTCGTCCGCTTCGCCGATGGCCAAACCGTCGAAACCGTCTGGATGCCCGATGGCGACGGAGTCGAAGACACCGAGGAACTTCTTCCCGGAGCCGCGGTGCCGAATTCCCCGCGCCGCCAGGCTCCCGGCAACCCGCCCAACCAGCGCGCGACCCTCTGCATCTCTTCCCAGTCCGGATGCGCCGTCAATTGCAAGTTCTGCATGACTGCTCTGCTTGGTTTCCAGCGCAATCTCAGCGCCGGAGAAATCGTCGGACAGGTGCTGCTGGTTCTCAATGATCATCAAGTCGAACTCGGCCGCGACCGCATCAATCTGGTCTTCATGGGCCAGGGCGAACCGTTTCTCAACTATGAAAACTTCATGCGCGCCGTTCAGCTCCTGGTCGAAGGTACGGGCATTTCCGAATCGCGCATGACGGTTTCCACCTCGGGCATTGTTCCGCGCATTACCCAATTCGGCGGCGAGCCCGTGCGTCCTCATCTTGCCATCTCGCTGAACGCCTCCAATGACCAGCTTCGCCAGCGCCTCATGCCCATCAATCACAAGTGGAATCTGGCAGCCATCCTCGAGGCCGCGCGCGGCTTTCCGCTGTGCTCGCGCGAGCGCCTCACTTTTGAATACGTGTTGCTCGCCGGGGTCAACGACGCCGGGGAAAACGCCGTCGAGGTGGCTGCCCTGTTGCGCGGCATACGCGCCAAGGTCAACCTGATCGCGCTGAATCCCGGCCCGGAGATCGCCTTCCAGACGCCGTCCGCCGAGGCCGTCGAATCCTTCCAGCAGATCCTGGTTGCCGCCGGCATTCCCGCCTACCTGCGCCGTCCCCGCGGACTTGACATTTACGCTGCCTGCGGACAGCTCAAGCGTACCTCCGGCCTGGTTTCGCTCGGCTGACGTTCGCCCCGAGCGGTTGGCCGTTGCCGTTGTTTTGCGGCGTCATCCCGGACAAACCGTGTTGCTCCTGGAAGGGTGTCATCCTGAACGAAGCGAAGAACTCCAGCGCAGTCCAATTCTTCCGCGCAGCCTCAAGCTTTTCGTCCAGCCGTCGACTCTTCTTCCCGGGCTGCACTCCCCGGCGTGTCCGGGCTTCTCATCTGCTACCATTGAAGTCAGGCCCACGCCTCAATCGGTTCCCATGTTCATTCTGCGCGATTACGAAAAGCGCGACTTCGACTCTCTGTTCAAGTTGGATCGTCTCTGCTTTGATCCCGGCATAGCCTACAGCCGGCCTGAGCTTTCCAGCTTCATCGAGCAGCGCCGCGCCTACACGGTGGTCGCCGAATGGGAAGAGGCCGCTGCCGAGTCTTCGGCCCTGTCCGGACTTTCCGCCAATCCACCCGCGCCTGTGGCAACCTCTGCCAAGGGTCAGCCGCCTCTTCCGCGCCGTCCCATCGCAGGCTTTGTCACCTTCCATTACCAGCGCCAGGGATACGGCCACATCATCACCATTGACGTGCATCCTGACAGCCGCCGCCAGCGCCTCGGCACCCTGCTCATTCAGGCCGCCTGTGAGCGCCTGCGCAAGATGACGGCGTTCATGGTGGTGCTGGAAGTCGCCGTCAACAATCACTCCGCGCTGGCGTTTTATGATCGCCACGGCTTCAAGCGGGTGAAGGTGCTGGAGCGTTACTACAACCGCGACGTGGACGCCATCTTCATGACCAAGCGCCTCTGATCCGTCGCCGCTCCGTCTCGCGCCCGTTTCGCCGCCATCATACCAGCAAGCTGTCCCGTCGTCTTTCGCTGCGCCCGCCCAACGCGTGGCGCACTCCGGCCAGCGCCAGCAGCAGCAATCCCAGCGCGCACACTCCGTTCCACTGCCAGCGAGCCCACGCCGCGGTGGACATCGCCGAACCGGCCGCGCCTCCCAGAAAGAAAATGATCATGTAAATGCAGTTCACCCGGCTGCGTGCGCCCTCCACCAGGCTGAAAATTCGCGTCTGGTTGCCGATCTGCATCATCTGCTGGCCAATGTCGAGCACGATCACGCCCACAATCAGACCAACAATGTGATAGCACATCACCCATAGCACGACATAGCCGGCACTCAGCATGGCCAACCCCAGCCCCACCACCCAGCGCGCGCCTTTCCGGTCGGCCAGCCGTCCGGCAAAGCCGGCTACCAGTGCGCCCGCCGCTCCCAGAACGCCAAAGCTTCCCGCCGCTCCCGCTCCCATTCTGTAATGCGGAGTTCCCATCAGAAACGCCAGGTTCGTCCAGAACGAGCCGAAGGCCGCAAAAACCAGGAAGCCCACCGCTGACGCCTCCCGCAGCTTTGGTTGCTCCAGCGTCAGCCGCCACAGCGACCGCAGCGCTTCGCCATAACCCACCGCCCGCACCGGAGGCAGCTTTGGCAGCTTCCACCACAGCAGCGGCACGAACAGCGCCGTCACTCCCGCGGCAATCAAGAACACTGCCCGCCAGCCCAGCCAGGCGGCCACCCCGCCGCTGGCCGCGCGTCCCAGCAGGACTCCCAGCAGCAGCCCGGTCATCACCGTCCCAATCGCCAGTCCGCTCTCCCACGGCTCAACCAGTTCCGGCGCAATCGGCACCAGTACGTGGGTCACCGAGGCCGTCAAGCCGATGGCCACACTGGCCGCCACCAGGGTCCAAAGCGAAGGTGCCAGTCCCGCCCCCAACAGCGCCAGGCTCACCGCCGCAAACAGCTTCACAATCAATCCGCGCCGCTCCGCCACATCCCCCATCGGAACAAACAGCAGGATTCCCGCCGCGTACCCCATCTGCGTCGCCACCGCCACGGTGCCGACCTGTCTTGAGGAAGCGTGAAACGTGTGGCTGATTTCCAGCAGCAGCGGCTGGTTGTAGTAAATGGTCGCCACGCTGATGCCGCTGGCTATTCCCAGGAAGGGAAGCAGGCCGCGATTCTTGTGACTCGTCATCTGGGCAGGAGTTGTGCTGGTCAGAGGTATCATCTGCCAGTGTATCAGTTGCCTTTCTGCTCAGTTCTGCTGCTCCGGCTCCGGGCCGCTCCGCGATCTTCCATCCTCGCTCTGCGGCAGAAAGAAGCTCGCCCCGTAGCCGATCCCGAACGTGGTGACGCTTCCCAGGGCTACGTACCAGGTAAACGGAACCCTGGTGCATTGCCACAGGTAAATATTCAGCAGAAAGCCGCAGAGCATTCCAACCATGGCGCCGCGCTCGCTGGCTTTCCGGGTTAGCACGCCCAGCAGAAATACCCCTAGCAGCGAGCCATAGGCAACCGATGCGATCGATAAACCAACCTCCAGCACCCGGCCGCTGCGCCGCGCCACCATGGCCAGGGCAAACAACGCCACGCCCCAGGCAACCGTTGCCGCCCGCGACAGAAAAACGCGCCGCCGCTCGCTGGCTCCCGGATCGATCCGCAGGTAGAAGTCAACCATGGTGGTGGAGGAAAGCGAATAAAGCGCCGCGCTGAGGTTTGACATGGCCGCGGCCAGAATGGCGGAAATCAACAGGCCGCTGATGCCGTGCGGCATGTGAGTGACCACGAAGGCCGGGAATATCGTGTCCGTTCGGCTGAACTTCACCAGCGGCGGAAATATTTTGTAAAACACAAACAGCATCGCCCCGGCCAGCAGGAACAGCGAAAACTGGAACAGCACCATCACCCCGCTGGCCAGCAACGCAATCTTCGATTGCCGCTCGCTCCTTGCCGCCAGCAGCCGCTGCACAATCAACTGGTCCGTGCCATGGCTAGCCGTGGTCAAAAAGGCGCCACCGATCGCTCCCGACCAGAACGTGTAGTTTGCGTAGAAGTTCCACGAGAAATAGAAGACGCGGAATTTGCCCGCCCCGGCAGCCACGCTCTGCACCGTCGGCCACCCGCCCGGAACCAGGTGCAGAATCGTGAACAATCCCACCAGCGTGCCCGTAAGGTAAACCGTCAATTGCACCACGTCGGTCCAGATCACGGCTGCCATGCCGCCCCGGATGGTATAGAGCAAGGTCAACGTGGTGACCAGCGCGATGGCGGCAACATCACGCTCCAGATCGCTCGATCCGCCCAGCAGGTTCCCCAGCGCGATTCGCACCACAATGGCCACAGCGAAAACCCGGACGCCCTCGGCAGCCGCGCGCGTCATCAGGAACAGGCCCGCCGTCAGGGTTCGCAACCTCTGTCCAAAGCGGCGGTCGATGAGCTGATAGGCCGTCACCAGGTCGCCGCGGAAATATTGTGGAATCAGAACCAGGCTGATGATCACGCGCCCGATCAGGTACCCAATCACGAGTTGCAGAAACCCGAAATCCTTCTCGTACGCCAACCCCGGCACGCTGATGATGGTCAGCGTACTGGTCTCGGCCGCCACAATGGACAGCGCAATGGCCCACCAAGGGATCGTGTTCCCAGCCAGAAAATAACCTTTGAGGGTGTTTTGTTTTTTGCGGAAGTGCATCCCAAACGCGGTGACCGCTCCCAGGTACCCGACGATCACCGCAAGGTCCAGCCCGTTCAATCCCATCGGACTCCGCTCTCCGGTTCATTCCTCCGGCCGCGCTCTCAGTAAAGCAGGTACTTGCCCCGGATCGCCTTGAACTTGTCCAGCGCATCGTTCCAGTCCATCCCAACCCGCCGCGGGTCCTCACCGCCACCGATCGCCGCGGCGCTAGCCTGGTTCAGCATCAACCGGTCCAGGTTTTTCATCTCGAACTGATCCGCATACAGCGTATGCAGCGCGGCTGCCATCTCCATGCCCAGTTCCGGTGCGTCCAGCGCGTTTCGGTCGGTGACGACAATGTTCACGCCGCCGCATTTTTTCTGCGCGTACACGTCGTTCTGCGGGGTGAATTCCACCCCCACAAAACGCACTCCGCCGATCCCGCGCCCATTCAAATATGCGGCCAGCTCCACGGCTCCGATCCACGGCGCGCCCAGCACTTCAAAGGGCGTATCCGTTCCCCGTCCCACCGAAACATTGGTCGCCTCCAGCATTCCCACTCCCGGATACAGAGCGGCTTCCGTCAGGCTGCGCATGTTGGGCGAGGGATTCACCCACAGAACTCCCGTCGAGTCCAGCCAGTCGCCGCGCTGCCAGCCCTCCATGGCAACCACTTTCAGCCGCGCACCGATGCCGCGCTCGGAGTTGTAGAGCCGCGCCAGCTCGCCAATCGTCATCCCATGGCGAACCGGAATCTGCCCGAAGTTGGTGAAACCTTCGCGCCCTTCGTCGCTGACCGGTCCCTGCACCTGGACGCCGTTGATCGGATTCGGACGGTCGAGCACCAGCATCCTCTTGCCGGTCTTTGCCGCCGCTTCCAGAAAATACCCAAGCGTGGTCTCGTAGGTATAAAAGCGCGTGCCAATGTCCTGGATGTCGTACACAATCGCGTCCACCGAATTCAAAATATCCAGCCTCGGATGCCGTTTCGCGCTCGTCTCTCCGTAAACGCTGTACACCGGAATCCCGGTCGCCGCATCCTTGGAATCCGCAATCGAGGCCGTGTCCAGGCTCCCGCTCACGCCGTGTTCCGGACTGAAGATGGCAGTCACCGCGATCCCCGGCGCCTTGGCCAGCACGTCGATGGTGCGGTGTCCGAGCCCATCCACCCCGGTTTGATTGGTGACCACCGCAACCCGCGTGATTGCCTTGCCCGGCTCGCGCAACTCGGCAAAGCCGTGGCCCTCTAGCACGTCGATGCCGGTGCGCACCCGGCCATTGCGCGCCGTCACCAGCCGCGCTCCCGCCATCGCTTCGTTGTAGCCGGTGATGCGCGCCAGCCGCAGCCGCTCATCCTCGCTCACGGTCAGTCCCAGCCCCTGGCCCACCGACTGGGCCACGGATGAAGCCACCCGTGCCCGCAGCGAAACCACGCCCTCGCGGTGTCCCCGCTGATGCACCGCGTTCGTCAGCACAATCACATACGTGTCCGTCACCGCATCGATCCACAGCGAGGTTCCCGTGAACCCGGTGTGTCCAAACGAACCCACCGGAAAAAACTCGCCGCGATTGCTCGAAAATGGGGAATCGATATCCCAGCCCAGGCCTTCCAGCACCGCCGCCGTCGGCGGCTGTTGCGGCGTCGTCATCTTCTCCACCGTCAGCCGGGAAAGCACATGCCCCCCCGTCAACATTTCCTGCGCAAATCTGCCCAGGTCGTCGGCGGTGGAGAACAATCCCGCGTGTCCCGCCACCCCGCCCATGCGCCGCGCCGTGGGGTCGTGCACGGTGCCGCGCAGCATCTGGTGATTCTCGTCGTACTCGGTGGGAGCAATGCGCCCGCGCCAACCCGCTGGCGGCAGGAAGCGCGTCTCGGTCATCGCCAGCGGCCCAAAGATATTTCTCGCCGCGTATTCGTCCAACCCGAGACCGCTCACTTTCTCCACCACAAAGCCGAGCACCTCAAAGTTGATGTCGCTGTACAAAAACCGCGTCCCCGCCGGAAGCACCGGCTGCGCGTCCATCGCCATCTGGAACGCCGCGCCGCGTCCATGCCACGCGGTCTTCAAGTCCAGGTCCTCGCCCAGTCCGGAGAAGTGCGTCAGCAGTTGCCGGATGGTGATGTTTTCCTTCCCATTCCTGGCAAACTCCGGCAGGTACGCCGCCACCGGATCGTTGAGCCGGATCTTTCCCTCCTGCACCAGCTTCATCACCGACGTCGCGGTAGCAACGCACTTTGTCAGCGATGCCAGATCGAAGATCGTGTCCACGGTCATCGCTTCTTTCGCCGGCTCCAGTGAGCGCATCCCGAACGCTTTGCGGTACACCACCGCGCCGCCGTGACCCACCACCACCACCCCGCCCGGAATCACTCCGCGCTCCACCGCCGAATTCATGATCGCGTCCACGTTCGCCAGTGTCGCACCGCCCTGTGCGCCTGCGGCCGGAGCGGCGTCCGTTGCCGCGTACCCGTCTCTGTACGCCCCGCCGCGCAACGCTTCACTCTGCCCCGCCATCATGGTCAGCAGAATCCATGCCCCTGCAACAATCGCGGACCCAAGTTTCACTTTCATCTCCCGCGGGTGGCCCATTCAAGCCTTCCTTCGGCTTGAGCGTGGCAGTTGGTCTGTGCGTGTTACGGTCCTACCTCGGCATTGTGAGTTACTTGGGGATTTTCCGACACGTAATCGCTCCTTCAGTGAGAGGTCAGGAAGAGATCAACAACCGCAAACAACACCGAAGCGATCCATGCAGCGAATAAAGCTAGAAACCAAGAGCGGAGAACACTGTGTTCAAATGCCCGTTTATGTAGTTTCCAGATAATGCCCATGTCATTCGCGAACCTTAAATCCCACGGACTGATTTCTTGAAACCCGTAGTTTGCCTCGTGTACTTGCCTCCGTATAGTCTCCTGCATGAATACGAGAGCGGCTAACAAAACACCAGAGATGATGAATGCGATCAGGTATGTCGGCATGAAGACGGATTCCATGATTCTGATTGCTAACAAAAGGCGATTCCGGTAGTTACCTCGTAAAAGCGACGTACGCGATGTAGGAGAACAGGGCCGCACCAGCGATTCCAACGCTTCCCACGATCAGACGCAGCGCGGGCAGGGGCATCCGGTACGGGTGCCAACCGCCTTTCTTCCAAGAGTCGGCAAAATTGTCCATCGCCGCCCTGACCACCGCGGGCCGCAAGATGGTGAAGACTCCAAACGTCAGGAAGACCACAGCCATGAGCAGTGCTGCGGGTGCATCGGCGCGGCTTGGTACTGTTCCTTGCACGCCTACACAATACATCTTCATGGTGCCTGACGAAAATACCGGTCGATAACAGGCCTCGTACCCACATATCCCGAAGTTCCCGAGCCGGGTCGTGCGGCGCGCGCCCTCGATCCGCCGCCGCCGGCGAATGCGAAGCACTCGCCGGCTGCCCTTTCCTTTGCTCTCAACCTTGAAACTTTGAAACTTTGAAACCTTGAAACCTTGAAACCTCGAACCTCGCCCCTCGCTCAAGGTGTTATGGTTTCCATCATGCGCCACGCATGGCTGGTATCCTTCATCCTTCTCGCGCTCACCGCCCCAACCCCGGCCGCCGCCACCGCTGCCGCCGACGATTCCAGCGCTGCTCTTTGGGCTGACGTTACTCTCCGTCACATGACGCTCGAAGAAAAAGTCGGCCAGCTTTTCATGGTCTGGGCCAAAGTCGAGTTCATGGATTTCAACGGCCCGGAGTATTTCAAACTGCGCGACCAGATGCAGCGCTACCACCTCGGCGCCTTCGCCATCACTGTTCCCATGGAAGGCGGCCTGTTGCTCAAGGCCAGTCCGCTCGACGCCGCCGCGCTCACCAATCAATTGCAGCGTGACAGCCCGCTGCCCCTGTTCTTTGCTGCCGACTTCGAACGCGGCCTGCCCATGCGCTTCCACGGCGGCACCGACTTTCCTCATGCCATGGCGATTGGCGCCACCGGCAGCACCGCCAACGCCTACCAGTTCGGACGCATCACCGCCGCCGAGGCCCGCGCCATCGGCATCCATTGGAATTTCTATCCCGACGCCGACGTCAACTCCAATCCCGACAATCCCATCATCAACACTCGCTCCTTCGGCGAAAATCCCGCCGAGGTAAGCGCCCTGGTTGCCGCATTCATCCAGGGAGTCCACGACGGCCACGGCATGGCCACCGCCAAGCATTTCCCCGGCCACGGCGACACCGACACCGATTCCCATCTCTCCGTCGCGCGCGTCAACGCCACCCGTGAGCGCCTCAATCAGGTCGAATTGCCGCCCTTCCGCGCCGCCATCGCCGCCGGGGTTGACGCGGTCATGGTCGGCCATCTCCTCGTGCCCTCGCTTGAGCCCGATCCCAACCGGGTCGCGACCATCTCCTACAACATCAGCACCCGGCTTCTGCAGGATGAGCTGGGCTTCCAGGGCATCGTCATCACCGACGCCATGGACATGAACGGCGTCACCCGCATCTTTGGCGGCAACACCCCGCAAAGTGCCGGCCGCGCCGCCGTCGAGGCCCTCAAGGCCGGAGCCGACTACGTACTCATTCCCGGCGACCTTGACGGCGCCTACCGCGGAGTCCTGGCAGCCGCGAAGAGCGGCGAACTGCCCGAGGATCGCATCGACGAATCCGTCGCCAAAATCCTCCGCGCCAAGGCCGCCATGGGACTTCACCGCAAGCGCCTCGTCGATCTCAACGCCATCAACGGCGTCCTGGCCATTCCGGAAAACCTCGTCCTCGCGCAGGAGATCGCCGACGACGCCATCACTGTCGTGCGCAACAATCATCGGGTGTTGCCGCTGCCTCGCCAGGCGGACGCCGTCCCGCAATACGCCTACCACTCCGCCGTACCAGCCGGCAATCGCTTGCTGGTACTCATATTCACCGACGACTTGCGCGGCGAAAACGGACGCGCCCTCGCGCGTGAAGTTCGTGCCCGTTTTCCCGATGCCCGCGTCCTCTTCCTCGATGACGCCACGGCGTCCGCGCTTGCGCCGCACGTTCTGGAGGCAGCCGCAAGCGCCGCCCGCGTTCTGGCCGCCGTCTATGTCATTCCTTCCGCCGGACGCGCCGCCACCGATGCCGGCTCACCGTCCCTGGAGCGTGGTCCCGCCACCGTGCTGGCCAATGTCATCCAGGCCGCCAATGACAAAACCGTGGTCGTCGCTCTTGGCAACCCGTACCTCATCGCCCAATACCCCAGCATCCAGAACTACGTTTGCACCTTTTCCAACTCCCCGGTCTCTGAACTCAGCGCCGTCAAATTCCTCTATGGCGAAATTCCCGCTCGCGGCCATCTCCCCATCACCATTCCCGGAATCGCCCAACGCCAGCCAGCGCCGCTGCAGAAGTAGCCCTGAGACCGCCGGGTGCCCCAGGTTCGCGCCGACGCTTTTCGGCGATAACCTGGGAAACGAGGACCTCCGCCTCGGCAGCCTTTTGCGGTTGCTCTCGTTCCCCGCGCAGTCCACTGCCTCTGCGGATTCGCTCTAATTCGTCGTAAAGCTGAGCAGGTTGCCGGTCGTCGTGCCGCCCGCGTTGGACACCACAGCGTTGTAGTAATTAGGTGGTCGCGGCCGTCAGATTGGTGAGCTTGGCGCTGGCCTGGACGCGTCTGCTGGAGGCGCCCAGGGACGTCTTTGAGGTGCTCGTGGTCAGGGCCCTATGGCTGGTTTCGTATTGGAAGTAATCCGAGCCGGTCATTCCCGGGGAGTTTATAAAGGCGTTCGGCGTGGCGTCGGTTGTGCCCAGCCGGGGTGGCTGGCGCGACCGGTACCCAGGGCGAACTGGCGATCCGGTACCCGGCTGTGGCATGCTCCAGCTGGACTCATTACGAAGGCTGTTTCCCGCCCGACCCATCCGGCTGGGACGATGCTTCCGCAAGACGATTGCCAAGCTGCACCGCCTGCTTTGGCGTTATCTTCTGTCCGCAAAGCGGACAGCAGTCGAAGCCGTCCGGCGTCCCACGGCCGCTCAGGATAATTCGTTGTTCCTGTTGCACGGTCACCTCGGTGCGAACGATGCGCCGGGTGCTGGAATCGGCCCTTTCGGTAAGGAATACGGTCGCCGCTTGCAGCCACTGATGCAGTCGATTCATCGAATTCCTCGCCGCTCACTGGCTGCGAAGTGTGCAGGCGAACGGAAGAGAACTCCAGTGACCCCTTCTGACATCTTCTGACAAGTTATGAATTCCCGCTACGCCTATGAAAACAAACAGGCTGCGTCAATTTCTGGATTTCGAGAATGTTTTTCCTGGAAGGGTTGCGCGTCCGTCGCCCGGAACAAGATTGTCCAGTCAGTTCGGGTCTTCTTCGTCCGGTAAGTCATGCAGCCTGCCCGGGGCCACTTCCGGCTCGGGCGCACTGCCTTCGACGAAATCATCCAGTACCACTCGATTGCGCCCGCTCTGCTTGGCCCGATACATCGCCACGTCCGCGCGATGGATGAGTTCGCGGAAATCCTGCCCGGCATGCCACTGCGCCACGCCGATGCTGGCGGTAACTTTCACCTGGATCGGGGCGATCACGATGGGTTCGTCGCCAATATGCTGCCGCACCCGTTCGGCTACTTCCCGCGCCGTTTCCGCGCCGCAGTCAGGCAGCACCACCAGGAACTCCTCGCCCCCGTATCTGCCGACGTGATCGTATTCGCGCACCGTGCGAGACATTTTCTCCGCCGCGCTGCGCAGCACGTCGTCGCCAACCAGGTGGCCATAGTCGTCGTTGACGCGCTTGAAGGAGTCCAGATCCGCAAAAAATACACACAGCGATGTCCGTAGCCGCTTGGCGCGGCTTAATTCCGTATTCAATAAGTCGAGGATGGCCCGGCGATTCCAAAGCCGCAGCAAAGGATCGTGCGAAGCCACAAACTGCAAGGATTCACGCGTCTCGATCAACTCTTCCTGGATGCGGACGATCCGTTCCCCAGCCTGCAGGCGGGCTCTAAGTTCCAGTTCCTCGAATGGCTTGCAAAGGTAGTCATCCGCCCCCAATTCAAATCCCTTAAGAATATCGCTTTTCTGGTCGGCCACACTCAGCAGAATTGTATATACATAGCCTTGTTTGCGCGCTCGGATCAATTCGCACAGTTCCAGTCCACCCAGTCCCGGCATGAAGCAGTCCAGAATCGCCAACCGGGGGGCATCGTCCCCCTCGAGGACGCTTTGCGCCTCGTAGCCATTGGCGGCAATCACCGCTTGGTAACCCCACGCAGCCAGCAACCTGCTCAACGTCGTCCGGTACAGACCTGAGTCATCTGCGACAAGGACTTTCATGGAAACCATCTCCACACGAAGGTATCGCAAACTTTTTATTCGGACAATGGACGAAAGTAACCACCAAGCAGCACGGAAGAGGAATTAGCGCCGGAACGCCCTGTTTGAACTCGTCGCCACAGGCGTCCGCAATGCGTTATGGGTGTTGCAGATTGCAGTTGTCCGCAAGTATTTGTTTCGAATATTGCCGGTAGGCGGCCCATTCAAGCCCCGCGTTTGGGCTTGAGTAGGGCAGTGGTTTTGTATTGAGTTCTTCTCCCCGCAGGACGCGGGAAAGCTGTTTTGGTGGAGGCGAGGGGAGTTGAACCCCTGTCCGAAAGCGCTGAAAGCAAGGAGACTACATGCGTATTCGATTCCTGCCGTGGTCATTAGCCACAACGTTCACCCGCTACGCTAAGAATCGGCAAGAAACGTAGCTGGCTAGCCTGTTGATCTCGCTCCAACCCCCAGACGTAGGTATCGGAGCCAGCCTGCTGTGCGACGTCCTGACCGCAGCCCGTAGGCGAAGCTGCGGGGAACGGCAGCTTAACTAATTAAGCTGCGTAAGCCAGTTCAGTGTTGGCAACTGTGGTTTTTGCACTCGATTAAGGGTGTGTGCGCCCCTGCATGCCTCCTGGCCACAACCGTTTCCGTCGAAGCCGTGACGCCCCCAAAAACCGTTCCAGCCGAGACCCCGGTTTCTGAGTCTCGGTCTGGCTCCGCGAATCAAGACCAGTTTCGATAAGCGGTCCGCGGAGAATTCTTGCGTCTTGGCTGCTCCGCGCCGAAATCAATCGGTTGGAGCCGCCGGCCCGGTTCGCCGCGGTTTCCGCGCGAACCTGAAAGGTCTGACCATTCTCAAAGAGCTGCTTCCACTCTACCCCATCCAACCGGCTAGAAGATACAGCGAAAGCCACAATTTCTATTTACTCAGATGTCGTGTGCCGCGGGAAGATTCATTTCCGCCCGCCGTCCCTAGCTTTCCGGTCCGTTGTTCCCTTGCCAGAACTCCAGCTCCGGCGCCCGCTCGATCACTCCGCATTCCGCCGCCAGCTCAAAGTACCGTGCCAGCCCCCGCCTGCACTCCGCGTCCAGCTGGTAGTGGATGTTCTCCAGCAGATAGCTCGAGATCCCGGCCTCGCTCAGTCCCATCCGGGGAGCCCATTCCCTGGCGATCGCCGCCACGCTTTCCGGCCGTAGCCCGTGGTCGCGCGAGCGCCGGAAGATCCCGCCCAAATCCAGTCCCGCCCGCATCTCCGCCAGTGCTGCCCTGCGCACTGCCCACACCGCAAACACAAATGGCAGCCCCGTCTTGGCCCGCCAAACCTCGGCCAGATCGTAGGCATAAAGGCCGTCGGTTTTTGCCATCATCGCCGGATCGCCAATCAGCAGTCCCGCATCGCATGCCTCCAGCATCGGTCCTAGCAGCGGAGCCATCGGCGTCAGCTCGCGGTGCCCGCCAAAGAACTTCGTCAGCAGAACCTGCGTCAGCCCCACCGAAGTCCGCGATGACGTGTCCACGGCCACCGTGCCAATCTCCGCCATCGGTTTCCGGCTTACCAGCAGAATCGACCGCACCTGGTTCCGCGCAGCAATCGCCACATCCGGCAGCACCACCAGCCCCGGAATCGTCGCCGTCGTGATCACCGGGATGATGCCAATGTCGGCTGTGCCCTCCCGCAGTGCCTGGGCGCAATGCGAAGGCACCGTATAACCCACCTCAAAATTCTCGCGAATCTCCAGTGAGGGCTCGTGTTCAAAATCCCACATCAGCGGAACCGTGTTCAGAAACGAGATCGCCGAAATCTTCAATGGGCGCATATTTTTCGTATATCCAACCCACTACGATTGCAGATCGCGCCCCTCCCGTGCAAGTCGCCAGCCGTCTGCGTCCGCAATTTTCCGTGACTCCCGCCGCCGCACCCGCTACACTCCCTCTCATCGGCCTCTTATGTCTGAAGCAACCATTTCGCCGGTCTCCGCCCGCGATCGCCAGATGCTCGCACTTGCTCTCACCCCGCAGCTCGGCCCCACCCGGGTCCGCCGCCTCTTCGCACACATCCCCAAGGTTGAGGATATCTTCCAGGCCTCGCTAACCGAGCTTGAGGCCACCGGCCTGCCCGCGGCCAGCGCCCAGGCCATTGCCCTCGGCAACTCTTTGCGCCTCGCCGACGAAGAGCTGAAAAAGCTTGACAAGGCTCCCGGCGTCGCGCTCGTCACCCTCGGCTCGGCTGCTTACCCCGAGCACCTCGCTGAAATCTACGATCCGCCGCTGGTCCTCTATGTGCGTGGTGACGCCCGTGTCCTGCTCGAGCCTGCCATCGCCATCATCGGCACGCGCCATCCCACGCCCTACGGACTCGGCATGGCCGAGCGCCTTTCCCAGGATCTCGCCAACTGCGGCCTCGTCATTCTCAGCGGCCTGGCCCGCGGCATCGATTCCATGGCCCACAAGGGAGCCATCCTCGCCCGCGGACGCACCATCGCCGTCTTCGGCACCGGAATCGACGTCGTCTACCCGCGCGAAAATCGCAAGCTCACCGAGCAGTTTTTGGAACTTGGTGGCGCCGTCGTCAGCGAATTTCCCCTCGCCACCGGCCCCAATCCCCACAATTTTCCTTTGCGCAACCGCATCATCAGCGGCCTCTCGCGCGGCGTCCTGGTGATCGAGGCGGGTGAGTTCAGCGGCACTCGCATCACCTCCCGCTGCGCCCTCGAGCAGTGCAGGGAAGTCTTCGCCGTCCCCGGCAATGTCACCAACAAACTCGCCTTCACTCCCAACACTCTCATCAAGCAGGGAGCCAAGCTCACCGCCACCTGGGAAGACGTCTTCGAGGAACTCCCCACCGCCATCCGTCTCCAGTTGCAGCAGCGCCAGTCCCAGTTGCCCATCCCGCAAGCCGCGTCCTTGCTTGATCCGCCGCCTCCGCCCTCCGAACTTCCGAAGGACCAGGGCAGGCTGTTCGCCGTAATTAAGGCAGACGAATCCATCCACATCGACGATCTGATTGAGAAATTCGATTCCGAGCTCTCCAGCTCAGAGATCTTTTCCGCCCTTTTCGAGCTCGAGATGAGCAACAAAATCCGTCAACTTCCCGGCAAGAACTACGTCCGCGTTTTCTAACCGGCCACCGTTGCGAATTGGTGCGAGTATTGGTGCCCATTTCTGCCTTCTTTTGGTAGAAGTAGGTGATCCGCCCCGGCCTCTATCCTTGTTCTTTTCCTGTCTTCCCGGGTTCCGCCAGCACCCCCCGCCACGCTCGAATTTTCACCAGGGCCATCGAGTGCCGCCCCGCAGCCACCACTGCCCACTTCCCGTACAAAAGTGAAGTTTCCTTCAATCCCATAATGAATCAATCGCTTACGCGTCCCTCCACCACATTCCAGGCCGTCTTTCCCGGCCCGCGAATTTTGCCATGCGGCCCCGCTCGTGCTAGGTTACCTTCCAGTTTCCATAGATGCAGAAGAGGTTCCATTGTCCAAAGGTTTAGTCATCGTCGAGTCCCCAGCCAAGGCCAAGACGATTCAAAAATATCTCGGCGACGGTTACGAAGTAGAAGCTTCTCTCGGCCATATTAAGGATCTGCCCAAGCGCGGTCTCGGGGTCGATGTCGAAAATGATTTCGCCACCGAGTATGAGGTCATCCCCGGCAAGGAGAAGGTCGTCGCGCATCTCAAGAAACTTGCCCGCGCCGCCAACGCCATCTATCTCGCACCCGATCCCGATCGCGAAGGTGAAGCCATCGCCGCCCACCTCGCCGAGGAACTCGGCAGCAACACCGACGGCGGCCGCAGCCACAAGAAGGAAGTCACACCTGTTTATCGCGTCACCTTCAACGAAATCACCAAGAAGGCCGTGCAGGAAGCGTTCAAGCATCCCCGCGAGATCGATTGGAATCTCGTCGATGCCCAGCAGACCCGCCGCATTCTCGACCGCCTCGTCGGCTTCCAGGTCTCGCCCCTGCTGTGGGACAAAGTCCGCCGCGGACTCTCCGCCGGACGCGTCCAGACCGTGGCTCTCCGTCTCATCGTCGATCGTGAGCACGAGATCCAGAAGTTCGAGAAAAAGGAGTACTGGACCCTCGACGCCCGTCTCCACGCCGCCAAGGCTCCCGTCTTCGATGCCCGTTTCCTGGGCATCAACGGCGAAAAGCTGGAGATCAATAACGAGGCAGAGTCCCAGCGCATTGTCGACGCACTCAAAGCCGCCGCCTGGGCCGTTAACGCGGTCAAGCGCGCCGAGCGCCGCCGCAATCCCGTGCCGCCTTTTACGACTTCCAAGTTCCAGCAAGACGCCTCGCGCAAGCTAGGCATGACCGTCAAGCGCGCCATGATGGTTGCCCAGCGCCTCTATGAAGGCGTCGAACTCGGCGCCGAGGGCACCGTCGGCCTCATCACCTACATGCGCACCGACTCGGTCCGCGTCTCCAACGACGCGCTCACCGAGGTCCGCACCCTCATCGAGCGCGACTTCGGCAAGCCCTTCATGCCCGAGCAGCCCAACGCTTACAAGACCAAGGCGCAGAACGCGCAGGAAGCTCACGAAGCCATTCGTCCCAGCTCCGCCCTGCGCACGCCCGACGAACTGCGGCCCTATCTCCAGGACGACGAGTTCAAGGTCTACAAGCTCATCTGGCAGCGCTTCGTCGCCTCGCAGATGTCGGCCGCGGTCTTTGACCAGACCACCGTTGACATCGACGCATCTGCCCAGTCCGATGCCAACCGCTACAACTTCCGCGTCACCGGATCGGTCCTCAAGTTCGAAGGTTTTCTCAAAGTTTACGAGGAAGCCAAGGAAGCCAGGGACGAGGAAGACGAGTCGCTCAAGCACAAGCTTCCGCCGCTGGAAGAAGGCCAGAAGCTCAAGCTTGAGTCGCTCCACCCCGAGCAGCATTTCACCGAACCGCCGCCGCGTTTCAATGAGGCTTCGCTGGTCAAGGAACTGGAAGAGCGCGGCATCGGCCGGCCTTCCACTTACGCCGCCATCATCAGCACCATCGTCGATCGTGGCTACGTGCAGAAGACCGCCGGCCGGGGCGGAAAATTCTTCCCCACCGAGATCGGCTTCGTCGTCACCGAACTGCTCGTCGAAAATCTCAAGGACATCTTCGATTTCCAGTTCACCGCCCGCATGGAGGAAGACCTCGACGAAGTGGAGGAGGGGAAAATCACCTGGCTGGACGCCCTCCGTGAGTTCTACACCAAATTCGAGCAGGACCTCGAATATGCCGGCAAGCACATGGAAAACGTCAAGCGCATGGAGAAGGCGACCACCGAAAAGTGTGAGCGTTGCGGTGCGCCCCTGGTCCTCAAGTGGGGCAAGCACGGCTCGTTCTTCGCCTGCTCCACCTTTGATAAGAAGGATCCCAACTCCTGCACCTTCACCAAGGAAAACCCCATCAACCTCACCGACCTTGGGGACGCCGAAATTTCCTCCAACAACGAGGAGGAATTCTGCGAAAACTGTGGCAAACCCATGGTCCTCAAGCGCGGACGCTTTGGCACCTTCATGGCCTGCACCGGCTATCCCGAGTGCAAAACCACCCGCCGTCTCGACTCCGTGCAGAAAAAGCCCGACACGCCGCTCGACGAGAAATGTCCCGAGTGCGGACGCAACCTCCTGCTGCGCAACGGCCGTTTCGGCGAGTTCGTCTCCTGCTCCGGCTATCCCGAGTGCAAGTACATCAAGCAGAACTTCATCGGGGTAAAGTGTCCCGAGTGCAAGACCGGAGAAATCGTCGAGAAGAAGGCTCGCCGCGGCAACTTCTTTTATGGTTGCAGCCGCTATCCCAAGTGTGGTTTCACGGCCGCCACCAAACCAGTCGCCGAAACCTGCCCGGACTGCGGCAGCCCGTACCTGTTGGAGAAAGTCACCAGGGAAGGAACCTTCCTCGTCTGTCCCAACAGCAAAGCTCCCGCCAAGTCCAAAGCCAAGCCCGTCACCACCCCGCCGGCGAAATCTGCAAAGAAATCCGCGAAGAAGTCCGCCGCATCCAAACCCGTTGCCGCCGCCCCGGTTGCGCCCGGCTCCTGCACCTTCGCAAAGAAGATCGCCGACCCCGTACCCCAGCCCGAGCCCAGCGTCGCCTGAGCCGGACCCCTGGGCCGGATCAAAATCGAGCATTGCCGTTCCCCAGGTTCGCCATCCCGATTGGCTAACCTGGGGTTCTCGCTTTTGTCTTTGCAGCCGGCGTCTTTGTTGCTGAGACGATGTTGCTTACTGGGGCTGCCGCACGGTGAAGCGAATCACAAGATCAACCGTTTTGCTTTCCTGTTTCGATGACTGGTCAACGCCGATCCGGATGCCGTTGAAATTGAAGAACGTGGCCAGCCCCTGCAGCACAAGTGTGGGCTGGCTGCTGTCGTACACATCTCCCGGACGCAATTTCCACAATTCCGCAAACTTCTTGTTTATCGGCTCCGATGCGCCTTCCAGCCGCACGCTGCCGAAGTGGTACTCATCCCCCTCATTCACCTCGACCCTGAATGTAACTGTCCTGGCGATGTCGTCAAGGATGGGAACCGGTTTCAGCCGGGCACTCATGTATCCCTTCGTCCCATACACCTTGCTGAGGCCGCCGAGTTGTGCTTCCAGCAGCGGTTGATTGGCCGCCTTGCCCGTCTCCACCTTCAGGTTCCTCGTCAGATCCTGCGACGAAAACACCGTATTGCCTGACCACTGCACCTCCGCCAGCCGGTAGCAGAGTCCTTCCTCCACCGCCAGTCGCACCGCAACCGAGTTGCTCGCGGCATCGGCCAGAGTGAACTCCGGGGAGTGGAAGCGCGCGCGCAGATAGCCTCGCGTCAGGTACAGCGGCAGCAGGTCCAGGCGCGAGAAGGCACTCAATCCCGATTCCGTGTAGTCCTCCGCATTGATTTTCCCCGCGGCCGTCTGTTTAAGAAGCCGCTCCATCTCCGCAGAGGCTCCCGGGAAGTCCACCGTCCTGACAGGGATCCGAACTCCCGCCACATGGTAAATGAACGCGGTGATTGCACCCCCGTTTTGCGACACCATTGGTCTTGCTTGGACTGTCGCGGCAATGTGTCTCTCCGCCAGCATCGCCTCCATGTCCGCCGCAAGCTGGCTGTACATCTCGCCCGCGCCCGGCAGTTCCCCGCGGAAAAGCGGATGCTTTTGTTCCAGCGCGCGCACCAGCTCATCGCGTTGCATCCATACAAAATTGTCGAAACGGACCGGATACAGAACTCCCGTGTCCTGCACTACGTATTTCACCTCCGTGCCTTGCGGAGATGAGACGTAGGAATAGGTCACGTCCGTAAACATGCCGCTGGAGGCAAGCAATTCTGCGCCTGCCTTCAGCGCCGCATCCGCGCCCTCTGCGCCAAGTTTCAAGCCGGTGGCGGAAGCCAGTTCCTCGGATGAATAGCGCGTGGACCCGGTAACGTGAATTCCGGAGATCTTAGTGGAATAGGCCGCGATGGCTCGCGGCGCGGTGGCGCTAGTCTGCGCCCACAAGGAAACCGAAACCAGCAGCAGAATCAAGCGAGCAGAATAGCGGAAGGGCATGCGCCCGATTGTAGTACACGCCCCATTGCCCAACAATCCTCCAGCGCCTTCCGGCGCCCCATTCCAGCCACCTCTGGCAGAGTGCCTCGAGTGCCTCTGTCGTTCCTGCCCTTGTCCTTAACTTTGAAACTTTGAAACCTTGAAACCTTGAAACCGTGAAACTTTGAAAACCTTGAAACCTTGAAACTTTGAAACCTTGAAACTTTGAAACCTTGAAACCTTGAAACCTTCTCCCCCTCGAAACCTGCTATAACAATCTCCCATGCCCCTCAAGCAATCCGAGGCGATCGTCCTCCGTACCTACCCGCTTCGCGAGGCCGATCTTCTCGTCACCCTCTTCACCCGCGCCGAAGGCAAAGTGAAGGGCGTCGCCAAGAGTGCCAAGCGTTCGCAGAAGCGCTTTGGCGGAGCCCTCGAGCCGCTCACCTGTGTCCGCGCCTTCTGGCAGGATCGCCCCGGCAGCGAGCTGGCCCGCCTCGATTCCTGCGACGTGCTCTTGTCTCCGCTCGCCTCGCCCATGGATTACCCGCGCTGCGTTGCTCTCGCCCACGTCGCCGAAATGCTCGACGAACTCCTGCCCGACCGCGAACCGAACGACGCCATCTTCCGTCTCGCCTGGGCCGTCCTCCAGGCTCTTGAAACCGGTCCCATCTGGCTGCCCATCGCCTACTTCGATCTCTGGATGCTCCGCCTCATGGGTTTTCTTCCTCCGCTCGACCAGTGCATCGAGTGTGGCTCGCCGCTCGCCGGCCAGCCTGCCTGGTTCCACCCCCTGCGCGACGGTCTCGTCTGCCGCCGCCACCGCCTCATCGCCAGCTCGGAAATGTCTCCCGAGTCCCGCGATCTCGCCGCCCGCATCTTCCGCCATCGGGTCGAGCATTTCGCCGGCGAGCCCGTTCCCAACGCGCGCCTCGCCGACCTGCGCCGGTTCCTGATGCAGATCATCGACCGCCACCTCGACCGCAAACTCCAAACTTCCGCCCAACTCGAACGCCTCGACTAGCCGGGCGCCTCATATCTGCCAGCTTTTGGCGGTTGTGGCTCTGTTGACTTTGTCTCTGTTCTCCTCCTCAGCCTTGAACCTTTGAAGCTTTTGAAACCTTGAAACCTTGAAACTTTGAAACCTCGCCTTCCCCTTGCCCCACCCACCATTTACAATTGTTTTCCAGATCGGATTTCATACATGACTGTGCAGCCTCTAACGTTTCAGGAACTCATCCTCAAGCTGGAGGACTTCTGGGCCCGCCAGGGATGCGTATTGCAGCAGCCGCTCGATGTCGAAGTTGGCGCCGGAACCATGTCGCCGGAAACTTTTCTCCGAGTCCTCGGCCCCAAGCCTTACCGGGTTGCTTACGTGCAGCCCTCGCGCCGTCCCGCCGATGGCCGCTATGGCGAGAATCCCAATCGCCTCTACAAGCACACGCAATATCAGGTCATCCTCAAAGCGCCGCCGGAAAACGTGCAGGAGCTCTACCTCGAATCGCTCACCGCCCTGGGCATCGACCTCGCCCGTCACGACATCAAGTTTGAAGAGGACAACTGGGAAGCGCCCACGCTTGCCGCCTGGGGTGTCGGCTGGCAGGTCATGCTCGACGGCCTGGAGATCACCCAGTTCACCTACTTCCAGCAATGCGGCGGCATCGATCTGGACCCCATGTGCGCCGAGCTCACCTACGGCATGGAGCGCATCGCCGCTTTTCTTCAGGATGTAGATTCCATCTACGACATCGTCTGGGTTCACGGACCGCATGGCGACGTCACCTACGGCGACATCCGCCTGCCCGACGAGGAGCAGTACTCCGTCTACAACTTTGAGAAGGCCGATGTCGGCAAGCTCTGGCAGCACCTCAGCGATTACGAAGCCGAGTGCCAGGCCCTCGTCAGCGAGTACGCCGCCGCCACCAGTGAGCCAACAAAGAAGTCGAAAGACGCGGCCCTAGCGCCTGCGGCCGGCAGCGCAGCGTTACCCGCCCCAGCGCCTGCGGCCGGCAGCGCAGCGTTACCCGTCGTGGCAAAGTTCACCGAGGTGGAGCGCCGCCGTTTTCCGTTGCTCCCGGCCTACGATCTCTGCCTCAAGTGTTCGCACCTGTTCAACCTGCTCGATGCCCGCGGCGCCATCAGTGTCACCGAGCGTGTCGGCGTCATCCAGCGGGTGCGCAATCTCGCCGTCGCCGTGGCTCGCGCCTGGGTCGATCAGCAGTCACGGCGGGGTGCAACCGCCGCAGCCGCGCCCGTATAGCCGGGCCGCGGATGCTCCAGAAGTGGAAGGCTGCATGCGTTTTTGTGGCACGGTCCACTCCGGCGGCAGGCAATTGGCCGCAATATAGAAGGAAGCGTTCGAAGTCATGTCAGATTTCCTGTTAGAGATCGGTACTGAAGAAATCCCCGCGCGCATGATCGCCTCGGCCACCGGTGAGTTGCAGCGCCGCATCAGTGAGCTTGTCACCCGCGAGCGTCTCTCCGCCACTGCCAGTGTCGAGGCCTACTCTTCGCCGCGCCGCATCGCTGTCATCGTCCACGGCCTCGCCGCCGCGCAGCCTGACATCGCCGAGCAACTCCTCGGCCCTGCCATGGCCCACGCCTATAAAAATGGACAACCCACCCAGGCCGCCGTCGCCTTCGCCAAAAAGGCCGGAGTCCCGCTCGCCGAACTCACCACGGCAACCACGCCCAAGGGCGAATACCTCGCCGCCAACGTCATCAAGCGGGGCAAGCCCGCGCCCGCGCTCCTCGGCGAACTGGTGCCCCGTGAAATCGCCGCTCTTTACTGGGCCAAGAACATGTACTGGCGTCTGGGCAAGCCCGAGCGTTTCGTGCGTCCCGTGCGCTGGCTCGTCGCCCTGCTCGATGGCGACATCGTTCCCCTCGAATTCGGCGGCATCACCGCCGGCCGCATCTCGCGCGGACACCGCATCCTCGCTCCGGCTCCAATCTCGCTCGCCTCGCCCGCCGAGTACGCTGACAAGCTGCGTGCCGCTTCCGTCCTGCCCAGCTACGCCGAGCGCGAGCGCAAGATTCGCAAGGACCTCGACGCCGCCACTCGTCAAATCCCCGGTGCGCGCTGGCGTGAAGATAAAGAGTTGCTCGACACAGTCGTCAATCTCACCGAGTCGCCTTCGGTCATCCTCGGCAACTTCGACCGCGAATTTCTCGCCCTCCCCGAAGAAGTCCTGGTCACCGTCATGCGCGACCATCAGAAGTATTTCGCCGTGGAAGACGCCAGCGGCAAACTCGCTCCCCACTTCCTCGCCGTGCTCAACACGGTGACCGATGCCGAAGGCGAAGCCATCGTCCGCCACGGCAACGAGCGCGTTCTCCGCGCCCGTTTCAACGATGCGCGCTTCTTCTGGAATACCGATCAAAAACTCACCCTCAAGGATCGCGTGGCCATGCTCAAGTCGGTCACCTTCCAGAAGGAACTTGGCAGCTACTATGACAAGGCCACGCGCACCCAGCATCTGGGCAGCCTGGTCAGCGCCGCCGTCAGCGAATTTCAGCCTGGGCTGCGCCAGGGCGTGATCTACAAGGCCGCGCTCATGGCCAAGTGCGATCTCACCACCGAACTGGTGAAGGAGTTCACCGAACTCCAGGGCATCATCGGCGGTCTCTATCTCGTCCACCAGGCCGGGCGCATGGAGATTCCCGAAGCCTCCGCCGCGGCCATCGGCCAGGCCATCTACGATCAGTACAAGCCCGCCTCCATGGAGGATGCAGTGCCGCGTTCGCCCGAAGGCGCCGTGCTCTCCATCGCCGACAAAGCCGATACCATCGCCGGAATGTTTGCCCTCGGCATGATTCCTTCCGGCTCCAAAGATCCTTTCGCTCTGCGTCGCGCCGCCAACGGAATCGTTCGCACCCTGGTCGAGCACAACATTCCCATCAGCCTCAGCCAGCTTATGGCCGATGCCCTGCGCCAGTACCAGGGCAGTGAAGCCGAGTCCCGCTTCACCGCCGTGGACGCCTACGGGCAAAACGTCGCCGCCTTTTTCCGCGAGCGCCTCGAGTTCTACCTGCGTGACGCTCGCGGCTTCGCCTACGATGTCACGAACGCCGTGCTTGCCTCCGGCGCCGATAACGCGGTCGATGCCGTTCTCCGTGCCGAGGCCGTCGCCAAGGTGCGCGGCAGTGAGGACTTCGATGCCATCTCGGCCTCGGTCAAGCGCATCAAGAACATCCTTCGCCAGGCCACCGAGGCAGGTAAGTGGTCGCCGGATCAGTTCTCCCACGGTTCGTTCATCCCCGCGGGCTACCAGGCGGATAACGATGCCGAGCGCAAGCTTGCAAAACAATATGCGGAGCTGTTTGACAGCACCCTCGATCTTTGCCGTAACAAGCAATACAACGAAGCTCTCGCCGTACTGGCTACCATTCGCCACCCGCTCGATGATTTCTTCGACAAGGTCATGGTGATGGTGGAGGACGAGGTGGTCCGAAGCTCTCGTCTCGGGCTGCTCCAGGCGGTAGCGTCGGCGTTCCAGTCCATTGCCGATTTCAGTGAAGTCGTCACCACGGGAAAGGCTTCCTGACAAGGGAGCCTTTTCCATTGGCGGGAGTTTTTTATTCGCAATAATCTGCAGCCTGTTTTCGGTTGCAAGGTACGAATGAGCACGTTATCTCTTTAACACCCAGAGAGTGAGGCTATGGCAACTTCCACAGACAGTGCAGTAAAGTATGTTTACTTCTTCGGCGGCGGTAAGGCCGAGGGCAACGGCAAGATGAAGGACGCCCTTGGTGGCAAGGGCGCCGGTCTTGCTGAGATGACCAACGCAGGTCTCCCGGTTCCTCCGGGATTCACCATTCAGACGGATGCCTGTCGCGAGTACATGCGCGGCGAGATCAGCCCCGCCATCGACAAGGAAATGAACGCCGCTCTTGCCCAGCTGGAAGCCCTCCAGGGCCAGAAACTTGGCACCGGCGAAAATCCCCTGCTCGTCTCCGTCCGTTCCGGCGCAAAATTTTCCATGCCCGGCATGATGGACACCATTCTGAACCTCGGTCTGAACGATGAGAGCGTCAAGGCTCTTGCCGCCCGCACGCAAAATCCGCGCTTCGCCTACGATTCCTACCGCCGCCTCATCCAGATGTTCGGCAACGTCGTCCTCGACATCGATAAGTCCCACTTCGAGGAAGTGTTCGACGGCAAGAAGAAACAGAAAAAAGCCAAGCTTGACACCGACCTCGACGCCGAAGCCCTCCAGGAAGTCATCGCCGAGTACAAGAAGGTCGTCAAGAAGTTTGCCAAAATCGATTTCCCGCAGAACCCCCACGACCAGCTCGTCATGGCCCGCGATGCCGTCTTCCGCTCCTGGGAAAATGACCGCGCCAAGCACTATCGCCGCATGAATAATATCGACGATATGCTCGGCACCGCCGTCAACGTGCAAGCCATGGTCTTCGGAAATCTCGGCGACACCTCCGGCACCGGCGTCGGTTTCACCCGCAATCCCGCCAACGGCTCCAAGGAGTTCTACGGCGAGTTCCTCATCAATGCCCAGGGCGAGGATGTCGTCTCCGGCGTGCGCACTCCCCAGCACATCACCGAGCTTGAAAAGATCCTGCCGGAGGCGTACCACGAGCTTCACGAAATCACCTCCCGCATGGAAAAGCACTACCATGACATGCAGGATTTCGAGTTCACCATCCAGGACGGCAAGCTCTACATGCTGCAGACCCGCAACGGCAAGCGCACCGGTCTGGCCGCCGTCAAGGTCGCCATTGACATGGTCGAGGAAGGCCTCATCACCAAGGAAGAAGCCGTCTTCCGCGTCGAGCCCAACCAGCTCTACGACTTCCTCGTTCCCCGTCTCGATGAGAAGGGAACCAAGGTCGAAGTGCTTACCCGCGGCCTGCCGGCATCTCCCGGCGCCACCGTCGGCCAAATCGTCTTCAGCGCCAATGAAGCCGTTGCCGTGCACCAGAAGGGCAAATACAAGTCCATCATCCTCGTCCGTGGTGAGACCACGCCTGAGGACATCGCCGGCATGGAAGTCGCATCCGGCATTCTCACCTCCCGTGGCGGCATGACCTCGCACGCTGCCGTCGTCACTCGCGGCATGGGCAAGTGCTGCGTCGCCGGCGCCGGTGAACTCATCGTCGATGAAAAGAAAAAGGAACTGCGGGTCAAGGGTCAGACCTTCAAGGAAGGCGATTGGCTTTCACTCGATGGCACCACCGGCCGCGTCATCAAGGGCAAGCTCAACACCCTCGAAGCTTCGCCGGATGACAAGGACCTGGTCAAGTTCATGTCCTGGGCCGATCCTCATCGCCGTCTCAAGGTTCGCGCCAATGCCGACATTCCTCGCGACGCCAAGACCGCCATCGCCTTCGGAGCCGAAGGCATCGGCCTCTGCCGCACCGAGCACATGTTCTTCGCCGAGGACCGTCTCCCACTCATGCGCGCCATGATCATGGCCGGCACTGAGAAGGACCGCCGCGCCGCCCTCAAGAAGCTGCTTCCCTTGCAGCGCGCCGACTTCGCCGGGCTCTTCAAGGCGATGAAGGGCTACCCGGTCACCATCCGCACCCTGGATCCGCCCCTGCACGAGTTCCTGCCCAAGCGCGACGAGCTTCTCGTCGAGGTCAAGGAGCTGGAACTCACCAAGCCGCGTTCGCCCAGGCTCAAGGAACTGCGCATCATCCTGGCCCGCGTCGAGGAACTGCATGAGCAGAACCCCATGCTTGGTCTGCGTGGCTGCCGTCTCGGAATCGCCTTCCCGGAGATCACCGAGATGCAGGCGCGCGCCATCATCGAGGCCGCTCTCCTCGCCAAGAAGCAGGGCAATACCGTCGTGCCGGAGATCATGATTCCTCTCACCGCCACCATCAAGGAGATGAAGAATCAGGCCGACATCGTCCGTCGCGTCGCCGAGGAAGTCTTCGCCGAGAAGAAAGACCGTGTCGA
>Ga0326727_10003716_pt1 | contig 48034 bp, 23 predicted proteins | sample MB2enrmetagenome_FD_207643 | JGI IMG/M metagenome (GOLD analysis project Ga0326727, IMG submission 207643) | Lab enriched peat soil microbial communities from McLean, Ithaca, NY, United States - MB29MY | ecosystem: Environmental > Terrestrial > Soil > Wetlands > Peat | place: USA: New York... | reverse complement strand
CAGGGAGCAGACAACAACTCAAAATCTTCTCAAGCAAACGGACTACTTCAAAGTCACTTGGAGTATAACACAGCGCGAAACATAATGGGGGAAATAATTTGGGGGTGCGGAAACCATGTGGTTTTCAGCATCACTCCACAGTGATTGTCACCGTTCCAACATTCTGGGGCGTGTTGATTCCCGCCCCGCTCGCCTGAACGGTAATCATAAATGTCACTGGCTGGGGGGGTGCCGGGCCACTCGGCGGGCTTCCTCCCCCGCCGCAAGATAGTGCCGTGATCAATATAGACCCGGCGATGATTGCGAGAGCAACCCGAGGCGTCAGCCGTTGATTCCGCGCGACGATTATGAGGAATCCTGCAAGGAGGAGGCTCGCGAAGATCGTGAGAGTTCCAAGCCAGCCGATTGTCGGAGTCCATGGTATGGAGGGCAGAGGGGGCACGAGGGCCGGCTTGGAATTAACCTGTACGGTCAGAGTATCTGAGACATTTCCGTTGGCCGGCAAGTTCGCGGTGGTGGGATTGAACGTGCATGCTGTGCCGGTGGGAGCGTTCAGACACAGGAAGCTGACATTGCCGGTGGCGCCGCTCTGCGAATTGAGGGCGATGGTGAAATTGGCGGATTGTCCCACGGAAAGCGTCGTAGAGCCCGGAGTGATGCTGCCGGTGAAGCCAGGCGCAGACTCGATCTCCAGCGTGGCGATGTACTGGTGCGTGAGGTTGCCTATGGTGGCGGACACTGTGAGGAGGTAATTGCCGGTTTGCGCGGCCGAGCTAGCCTGGACGCTGAGTTGCTCGGTGAGGCTCCCATTGGCGGGCAGAGTGGGCGAGGCGGGACTAAAAACACAGGTAACGCCGCCCGGAAGATTCGAGCATTGGAAACTGACAACCCCGGTTTCACCGTTAAGCGAAGTAAGATCGATGCTGAAATTGGTGGATTCCCCGATTGGGACTGTTCCCGAACCGGGACCGATTGTACCGCTGAAGTCGGGCGACTGGACTTGGAGCGTGACCGGGATTTGATTGCTAAGACTTCCAACTGTCGCTACGACGTTGAAGGTGTAAGAACCCTCGGGGACTGAAGAGCCGACCTGCAAGGTAAGCTGGTCGGTCGTGCTTCCATTGGCAAGGAGATTTACTGCAGCAGGGTTAAAAGCGCACGTCGTGCCGCTGGGATTGCCTGAACACTGCAAGCTCACTGATCCCGCAGCGCCATATTGGGACAATAGGGTGATTTCGAGACCCGCAGATTGCCCGGCACTGATGGTAGCTGAGGATGGTGAAATGACCCCCTGGATGGAGGGCGGGGGCGACGCTTGAACTTGCAGCGTGGCAGCGGCCTGACTGGTGAATGTTCCATCGGTCACTACCACCGAGAATTGATACGTTCCGACCTGCGCGGCGGAAGTGGTGGCGACAACGAGTGACGAACTCCCGGAGGATCCGGCGGACACGGCTAAAACTGGCCCGCCGAACTGGCAAGTCGCCCAGCTTGGCAAACCTGAACACGATAGACTAACCGTGGTTGAATAGTCGTTAATTGAGTACACGCTCACGGCGTAGTCGGGAGTGGGTTGAGCGACATAGGCCGTTTGGGAAGAGTTCCCGAGATACAACGTGAACCCTTCTGCGAGGGAACCGCCGGCCAGCCAGCCATAAGCCGTCGCCGTTTGCGTGCCCAGGGTGGCATTGATCGTGAAGACGCGCTGCGCATTGAATCCGCTGCCAACTTGAAATGGCACGTTCTGGCTCACGCTTCCTGCCGGAATTGTGACGCTGGCTGGAATGGTGATGGCCGGATCGCTGGCCGCAAGTTGAACCGTGGTATCGGAGCTGGAAGCGACGGCCAAGCTCACCTGGGCGTTGCCGGAAGAGCCGACGATCGGCGTGGTATCAAGGCGAACCTGTAAGCTAGGACCGACTGTGGCTGGCACCACTTGAAAAGAACCGTTCACCGCGGACAGTTCCACCAGGTCCGCCTTGCCATCACCCGTGAGGTCCGCCGCGAGTTGGGGCACGAGCATCTGGCCGAAGTCAAAAATGGTGTAAGTCGGCGTGAAGGTTCCATCTCCGTTGCCTGCCATGATCTCCAAGAAGGTGTGTGCAAGGTCGGGGTTCCCGCCATTCTGTGGACGAGTCTGAGACTGGAATACCGCAATATCCAGGTTGCCATCACCATTGAAATCTGCGAGGGTCACTCCATTGCTACTGTTCAGAGTGTAGTTCACTGTAAATCCTGCGTAGGGCTGGTACGTGTTGGCAAGCCTGAAGGAACCGTCGGGCTGGCCAAGGTAGATTGCATATTGCAGAGGAACATCGAGGTCGGGGCTCGTCAGCGGCTCGACCAGTTCGACTATGTCGTCGATGCCGTCGTGGTTAAGATCGCCGACCGCCATGTCTCCGAAGTTCGGCAGGACATCCTTTACCGGCGCGAAGGTGCCGTCTCCATTGCCGAGGAACTCGAGGACGTCCTTGGAGATCGTACCCATTCCATTGGTGGCCAGGTGGACCAGGACGTCCGGCTTGCCATCCCCATTAAAATCGCCAACCCACACCTGGCCTGCCGAACCCGCGAAGTTCGTCGAGTATCCGGGCGTGAAAGTCCCGTCGCCATTGCCCAGAAATACGGTGAGCGTGGAGACGGGTCCGCCTGACGAGGGATTAATGGCAACGAAATCCAGCTTTCCATCCGCGTTGAAATCTCCCACGCCGATCATGCCTTGTGCGCCCGCAGGGATGGCGAGCGGCAGGGGAGTGAACGTCCCATCACCGTTGTTCTTGGCGTAGGCGATGTAGTTCGTGCCCCAATATGAGGAATTACCTATGGCGACGAAGTCGGGCAGTCCGGTGTGGCGAAAGTCCGCGAGCGCGACGTCGCCCACGTACCCGTTGGTCTGATAGTCCTCGTCGATCACGTGCGAGCGAATCGGATCTGAAAAGTTTCCCGACCCACTGTTAAGGAACACCGTCAATTGAAAGGCTTGGATGTAATCGTTCGAGAATTGCAGGAGGGCCACATCGGGCTCCCCATCCCCGTTGACGTCGGCGATCTTGAAGCTGTTATTGAGCAGGATCGGCGGGGAGCTGTTTCCGAAGCCGGTGAAGCCGAAATTTTGGCCTTCCGGCATGCCGAATCCGCCGCTGCCGTCGTTGAGGAAGATAGAGACCCGATCGGCGTCCTGGCTGGCGGCGACTACGTCCGGGTGGCCATCGCCATTCAAGTCGGCCACGGCAAGAGAATACATAGACGCCCAGCCCCGGTAGAGCTTGGGATTGCTGAAGTTGCCATGCCCGTCGCCCAGAAACACAGAGAGGAGATTCCCCGGTTGGTCGCCGTACTCTGTCCCCACGTCGAGGAATGCCGACGAGGTGATGATATCGAGGTTGCCGTCGCCGTTGACGTCCGCAAGCGCGACGCCAACGGGGAGGTCTCCTGTCGGCAACGGAAGGCCGCCGAAGGGGTCCTGGAAGGTTCCGTCACAATTCCCCAGGTGCAGGTAGGCCATGCCGGACGTGCGCGTGATGACCAGATCGGCGCAGCCACCTCCATTCACATCTCCCAGGGCTACGTTGCTAGGCACGTCGAAAGAACCGGGCATGTCCACGAGTTGTGAAATCTTGAACGTTCCATCCCCCTGATTCAAGTAGGCGTAAACTCCGGGTGTATCCGGGTTGACGTCGTTAACGACAAGGTCGGGGAGGCCGTCGCCGTTCAGGTCGGCCTCGACAAGGTTGTTCGCGAGCAGAATATCTGACGACGATACATTGGCGTATTCATAAGGCTGGTAGATGGGTGATCCAAACTTGCCGGTGCCGTCGCCGGGCAGCACTGCGATTTCCCCGACGTTGACGTTGCCAGCCATACCCACCAGGATGTCTTTGTGCCCATCGCCGTTGAAATCGTCAACCAGCAGGCAGGTTGGAGCGCCCGGAACGTAGTAATCCGTCTCGACTCCGAAGGTCCCATCGCCATTTCCAAGCAATACTCCGACCTCTCCGCTGTCGGCCTCGGCGACGACTAGATCCAGATTGCCGCTCCCGCGCAGGTCCGCGGCTGCCACCGCGACCGGTGATTGGCCCATGAGCGGAATGATGAAGGGCGGTTGTGCGGTTCCGTCTCCGTTACCCAGATACAGCCAAAGCGTGTTGGCGCCGCCGTTTGAGACCACCCAATCCGTGTGCCCATCGTTGTTGAAGTCTCCCGTGGCAACGCTGGTGGGGATGTAATCCGTGATCACGGATGGCCTGAACAGAAAGCCAGGTAGCGCGCTTGGGCTTAAGGCTTGCCCCGCCTGGTACGTCCGAGCGCCGTTTGCAGCATTTCCAGATTTCGTGCCGGCCAAAGGCGCCGCCGCGCCGCGCGGCCTGAGAAAGCGCTGCACGTACTCAGGACCCTCCTTACGGGCAATATTCCATCCCAGAAAGCGGGGCAGGTATTTCTGAAGCGGAATTGGCCCGGTTGCCGGTGCGTTGTGCGTCCCTTTGCTGGGGTGAGCCTGCTTTGAGCTGTTAACTGCGGTGGCAGTTGTGGACGCCGCCGATTGCGCGGAGGGCGCGGTGATGGTAAAGGGCACGGCGTTCGATACCCCTCCAGCCTGGTTATTGACAGTAATCTGAACCGTGCCCGGATTGGCGATCATGTCGGCTGGGATCACCCCCACCAGTTTGTTGGGCCCGAAAGGAGTAGTGTTCACAGTCGTCCCGTTCCACTGAACCACGGTCGGCACCACAATCATGAAATTGCTGCCGTCCACCTCGAGGTCGAAACTGAATCCCCCTGCCGCGATGCTGGAAGGATTGATTGCCGTGATGGTTGGCACCGGCTCATGGCCGGTAACCGTAATGTTCAAAGCTGCCGATCTGCCGCCGCCTGGCGGAGGGTTGTAAACGTCAATTCCGATGCCGTAGGCAGGTTGAATTTCGCCTGTGGGAACCAGGCATTGAAGTTCTGTGCTGCTCACGTAGGTGATTGGACAGTCAAATGAGTTCGCTTCGATCTTCGACTGCGGGATGAAATTCGATCCGTTGACTGTAACGACGAAAGGCGGTGCACCCAAGGCGACCGACGTGGGTGAAACGGAACTGATGACGGGTACGGGATTGTTGGCAGGCGGCGCGGCGGGAATTGTCCAGAGAACCCCGCTGCCGTCGCCAATATCCGGCTCATCATAACTCCACATGGTCGCCACGGTTGGCGCCACCTGGACACCCACCGAGGCCAATGCACCGAGATCTTCGTCCGCACAATTCCCCCCGAAGGTGGTGTTGGCATAGTTGAACAACACATTGCTCGACCCTTCTTGAAACACCACTTGGAACTTGACTGTCGCGGAACTGTCACCGCGGCAGGCGAAGCTCTCCACATTTCTCCATTCAATCACCAGTTCTCGGTTCGGGGCGGCCCCGGTCACTTCCCAGAAAACGTTGTTATCAGTCCCTGAGACCGCGTAGAGGTCCTCCCAGAAGGGGGCGACGAGGGTAGTGATGTTGGAATACGCCAGGTAGCTGTCGTTGTTCGGCAACCAAACATCAACAAAGCCGTCGAAATTATCTGTGAAGCTTATGGTTCCGTTGCTGCTGACATAGAGGTTCGTGAAGCTGCCGCCTCCAAATTCAATCGGGAAGGGCGAGCTGACGGTCGCCACCGAGTCATCGCCGAGGTTGAGATTGGTTCCGGAAATGGTCCTGTAATTGTAGTCGGACGGCGCCACTGGCGCGGGCTGGTAAGCGCTCAATACTTGCACGTTTACCGTATCGCCGCCCGGAAAGGTGAGCGCGTAACTCCCCAGCGCCTGAGGAGTAAACTGGCCCGTGTAGATTCCATCTCCCGCCGCCTGATCCACGCCCGTGCCGTCGTCTACAAGATTAACGGTGCCGCCACTTGATGTTTGCACGCTCACAGGGCCATTCGGCTGTCCACAGTTGATATTGAGGTAAGCCAATGTCGTCGGCGCACCGACCGCACTCGAAGTGTTAGCCACGTTGGGTAGCAACCGCGACCCGACCACTGAATTCGAGCAGGTCAGCGCCCCGTAGGCATTCAGGCGTCTGCCGGTGACCGTGTTTGCGAGGGCCGGCACCGTATCTCCGCCGGCGAGAATCTGGTTCTTGATGGCCCTCCAGTCCCAGGACGGATTAGCCGCTTTGAGCAGCGCGGCCACGCCGGTGACAAAAGGCGCAGACATCGAGGTTCCCGTGTCCAACCCGTAAACACCGCCCGGCAGCGTGCTGAGGATGTCAACGCCGGGCGCTCCCAGATCAACTGAGTATCTTCCGAAGTTGGAAAACCCCGCGAGCCCATCATCGCGCGTGGTCGCCGCTACGGAAATGATGTTGGTGAAGAAGAGGCTGGCAGGATCGGTCGGATACAGGTCGCTGTCATCAAATGAATTTCCTGCCGCGGCGACGAAGAGGATGCCGTCCTGCTGTTGGGCCGCAATGGCGTCAAGGAGGGCTTGCGAGTAAAACCCCTCTCCTCCCCAGCTATTATTGGTGGCAATGACGTTTACACCTTGATCTTTCATCTGCTTGACGAAATCCAGGCAGGCGACGGCATTTCCCAGCGTATCGCTTCCGCCCGTCATACTGCAGGCCATCAACTGGACGTTCCAATTCACCCCGGACACTCCCAGTCCATTATTCCCCACGGCGCCGATGATGCCTGCCACGTGCGTTCCGTGGCCGTCGAGATCCATGGGGTCGCAAGCATCGCCGTTGCCTCCCAGCGCACCCGGTTGAAAGCCATGACTGCCGGCGGGACAGGTTATGCTGTTTTGTCCGGCTTGTTCCGCGAAGGAAGTGGGAGCAGACCAGATGTTGGCCGCCAAGTCGGGGTGGCTGTAATCAATACCGGTATCGATCACCGCCACGACAACAGCGGAGGATCCCGTCGTGATATCCCAGGCTTGTGGTGCATGGATGTCCGCACCCGGCGTTCCGCCCAGTTGCCCGGTATTCGACAAGCCCCATTGCTGAGGAAACAACGGGTCATTGGGTTGTGCGAAGGTGCGCAGGATATAATTAGGCTCCGCATACAGGACGTTCGGGTCCTTGTGGTAATCGCGCAGCGCTCTCTTGAAACTGGCTGCGGCCGAGAGTTTTACCAGGTGCAAGCCCGGGACGCTCCTGAACTCTCGCTTGATCGTTCCACCAACCTTGGCGTGGGAAGCCAGCATGGCCCGCCGGCTTGTGCCAGACTTGAACCGGACGAGAACCTCGTCGGGAACATACTTCCGGCGTCCTTGCGAGTCCCCAGATGCATGGACCTTCGATTCGTTCATATTCGGAACGTGCCGTCCTTGGCCCATTGCAAGAAAAGATGCAAAGGTTAGAAACAAAACGAGAATTGTAAGAAGGGCACTTCTGCAACAGGTCATGGTTGCCGCCAAATCGGGAACCTATTTCGTGTGCCTTAGGAGGTTTCTCTTCGCGGTCGGGGTTAATGACGGGATTCTTGATATCCGCCGTGGAATGGTATTCTCCAAGTCCGCGCCATGGTCTGTGTCAGGATGGGAACGGCGAGAGGCATAGCTGGAGACTCCCAAGCACTGGGGAGGCTATTACGGGTGACGGGCACTGTCAAGAGACAGAACGTCCTCCTGACATTTCATCTTTCCGGCGGCTGCCCGATACAATGACCGGCGACCTCACCTGCCGTAACTGCCGCAGCCGAATGCCTCGCAGCCGTCTGCTTGGTCGTGTAATGGCCGATCTGCGGACGTGGCACCCTTGGTTCCGGGTGTATCGTCGCCGCTCGTAAGCAAGCCACGATAAGAGGAACTACGGATACTTGACGGGAAACCCACGTGTTAAACAATGCAAGCGGTGCATGGCGAAACTTGCCGTAGGCTCGTTCGGTCCCCAGACAAATCACCTGCTCCCAGGGCCGCACCGTATCTCGTTGGCAGGGTGATTGAGGAAGCCAGAGTCTCCAGTCGTCTGCCCTGGGCCCCTTGATCTCACGGTTGGTGGGAAGGGGATTGATCGCGAAAATAGGGTTGCCGGCGTCCGCACCAGCATGCCAAAGTCGGTGTGTTCGGGCTGAAGAGCGACACCTTCGAAACCCAAATCTCGTGTAGCCGACTTTTTGTCACTTGATGCGCCCCGCCTTTCCTCTCGGAGGCTTCGGTTCATTTCCGCAAATTGTGCCGTTTTTGCTCCATTCAGGCTCGAATTTGCGCTAATTTGCGCGCAAAACGCGCATCATTTGCACCACTCAAAAAAGTGATGTGCTTTGTTTTCAGCCACTTCTTGGCTTTGTTCCCGCTATTTTTGTATTCGCTCGCGGTCCCTCGCGTTTCCCCCAGCAGGGCAATTTCGGTCCCTGCCACATCCTCCACGATCCAGTCCCCCGCCCCGACATGGGCGATGTCAAAAAGCTCGAATTTTGGGTTTATTTCACGCATTTGAGCACTCAATTGGAGTTCGTTTTGAGTTCGTTTTAGCTTGTTTTTGACATGCCTCTCTTTGTTTTCAATAACATACTGGCTTCGTTCGTACTATTTTTTATTTTTTTGAAGCCACTCTCTCTCGAGTGCCCCAGGACCATCCCGCTTTTCCTTCCCCATCCGGCCATCCCGCCGCTCGCCTGCGACAATGTGTCCGTAACAAGACCACGATTATAGGCTATCACACCTCCGTGAAGTTGTCAAGTGGAAAATGCAAGAAATCGCGATTCAGACAGCGGAAGTGGATAACCGACTACGACGAAATGTCGTAGAGTCTCAGTTGGAGGTTGTAGCGGCGAGTTTGCCTCGCCAAAGGGCGGCGTAAAGCCGCCCCTACGTCAGACTGAGGCACTACGCGAAATGCCCTTTGGCGGCGCGCCCGCGGCCGTAAGATTACAACCTGCCTCTTTCCCTCAGCGTGAGTTGCCACCCCCGGAGGTCAGATCTACCGTTCGCCGGCTTTCGGTCAAAGTGCCGGCCCTGATTGTTTCCGTGTCGCCGGCATCCAGGAGTCGGTCGGTTAGGTAAACCCTACACCGTCAGGCAGGACCCATTCGGCAATTGGTTGTAGGAAGGGCCACGGCTTTGTGCCTCGTGCGCCTGGCCTCTGCCCTAACTTCGTATAACGCGCCCTGGCGGGGCAAGCGGACGCGCCGCTATTCACGCCGGAGTTCCACTGCAATTGCAAGGCGCGCCGTCTTTGCCGCCCTGCCGCTTCGAAGCAGCAGGGCGGCACGGCCGTGTGCTCCTGGTTTTTCAACGCAGACCCAAGCGCCCGGGATACCCCCCACCGACCGGAATCGCCAGGTAGCCGCGATACTCGCCCGTGCTTTTCTCCACCGCCAAACCTGTAACCTCCCCGCGGGAATTGATAGCGCATACCGTCTGCAGTTGCAGGGGAGAATCTTCAGGTATCAGCGTGTTGAGGTCGGTCTGCACCCCGTCCACGACCACGAAGGCGCGCAGAATTGAACCTGTCGCGTCCAGCGAGACGCCACCCACCTCGCCCGCGTCGTTGATGGAGAGAGCGACGCTGTAGGTGTCCCCCGGGAGCGGGGGCACGTCCTGCATTCCGGTGCGTTGGCTCCAGACGAAGCCGTGAAACACGACATCGCCGGCCAAGTCTGATACGCCCACCACCTGGCCCCGATTATTCATATTATGGGCCTGGTTTCCGAACGCGCCGCCCAGGCTGCCGAGATCGGTTGCGGCGCCATTCTCCCAGAGCAGGGCGTGGACCGGTGAAAGATATGACCCGTTGATCAAGTTTAAGGTCGAGCAAACTCCCGACGCGCCGGCCACCTGGCCGGAGTCGTTGATCGCAATGGCGAATCCGTCCGGATCGCCGCCGTAGGTGGGGAGCTCTTCGATCTGGCCGTTTCTCCAAACCACCGGCTTATCCTGCAACACCTGATATTGGCCCTTGCCGGGATCATAAGTTGGGCAGGTCGAGTCCGTCGTCGTGTTCTCCGCGTTGCCGGCCACTTCGCCTCGATTGTTGATCATACTGGCCGCTCCGTTGTAGCCTCCTAGCGTGGAGAGCGGAGTCATAGAGCCGTGTTCCCACAGAAAGCCTAGACATGTGCCCGACGACGGGGCCCCGGATCCTTTGAAGCCGCAGAAGTCTTCACCGTTCGGGTCTGAGTCAGAGGTTTCGGCCTCACCCACGACTTGGCCGATGGCATTCGGTGAGTTAAAAACTGAGCTGTCCAACCCTCCGAGCGTCCCGAGATCTCGCGTGAATGGGCCTTGCCAGAGGATCGCGTGCCAGTTTCCGTCAGCCAGACTCGCCTCCCCGCTGGCCACACCCTGGTTGTTCACCTAGAACGCCTGGCTATACGTCCCGCCTAGCGTGCCGAGCTCGATAACCGTGTAGCGGGGACTGTGTAAGTCCTCCTGGGCCGCCAGTCCGGCTGGCGCCACCCGCAGACCGAGCATCCCCAGCGATATAACGAGTGACCTGAATCTCATGTTGCCTCCTTTTAGGGATCGTTCGGGCGACCATTCGGCCTGTAACGGATCCGAGTTTCGCAGCCCCAAAACTCCGCAACCCTTCCTCTGAGAGAGTGAGCCGCGGGCTTCGAATAGCATGAAGTCTGCGCTGCCTAACCTTCACTGCCCGATTTTGTCCCTCTATTCCTAGTAACGAAAAATGGAGACAAAAACTGGAACCTGCGTGGAGGAATTCTTCGCATGGTCGTCCGGTGGCGTTGCAGGGCGGGGCGGCCGGTAGGGTCCACCCAGGCCGTTGGACCATGGGCGTTAACCGAATGGCTCAGATCGCGCTACGTAGCACTCCCTGACCGCCTCCAGAGGCCCGGAGGGCCGACAGAGAGTAGCCCATGGCGAAAGCCGTGGGATTGAGGACTGGCCCCGGGCTGTACAAGCCCCGGAGGGGCGACAGATCCCCCGGCACCGTCTCTGTCGCCCCTCCGGGGCTGCGGATGTGAACGCCGTGCGAGGTCCCCCACGGCTTACGCCGTGGGCTACTTTCTGGCGCCGCTCCGCGGCTCTGGTAGCGCTCGCGTCTTTAGGTTATCGCTCATGGGCCGATGGCCTGGGTTTTGCTGGGCCGCCCTTTCATGGCTCAGAGATCACAGGCAATGGCCAACCCAAATTTAGGGCGCCACCGGCCGGCTTGGCGGGTAGATAACTCTAGCTGCGGTGTGCTATCCTCTATGCCTATCAGGCTTCAGACTCCGGTACATCAAGGGCTATATGAGCGGGCCGCCGACACACGGGATAACCCAGTTGCTTCAGGCTTGGGGCAACGGCGACGAGCAGGCGCTAGAGAAGTTAACGCCTCTTGTATACGAGGAGTTGCACCGAGCCGCTCACCATTATATGGCGCGCCAAGCGCCGGACCATACCCTCCAGACCACGGCGCCGGTCAATGAGGTTTACCTGCGGTTGGTGGATGCCCGCGAGGTGACTTGGCAGAACCGTGCCCATTTTCTTGCGGTCTGCGCCAAGCTGATGCGGCGCATTCTCATCGATTTCGCCCGTTCCCGGGGCGCCTGGAAACGTGGCGGGGAAGCACAAGCAGTCGATTTCGATGAGGACCTGATCGTTTCTCAAGAACCGCGCGCCGATTTGCTCGCCCTGGACGATGCCCTGAACCATCTGGGCGGCCTTGATCCGCGCAAAAGCCAGGTGGTGGAGCTCCGCTTTTTCGGCGGTTTGACGGTGGACGAGACGGCGGAAGTGCTGAAGGTTTCTCCGGACACCGTGTTGCGAGACTGGAGACTGGCAAAAGACTGGCTGGTACGCGAACTGAGCAGGGAGCCGCAATGACGCCTGATCGCTTTCGGGAAGTCGAGCGATTGTACCACCTGGCTCTGGAGCGCCCGGAGAATGAGCGGGGCACCTTCCTGAGAGAAGCCTCAGCGGGAGATCACGCTCTGGTCCAAGAAGTTGAATCCTTACTCGCCCATCACAGCAAAGGCGAGAACTTTCTGCCAGCACCGGCGGCGGAACTGGCGGCAAAAGTATTTGCCGGAGCGCCAGGCCCACCACGCGAATCCAGGGAAGCCGACCCTCTCATGGTCGGCAAAACGGTTTCGCACTACCGCATCCTGGAGAAGCTGGGGGGCGGGGGCATGGGCGTCGTCTATAAGGCCCAAGACACCAAACTCAAGCGCACTGTCGCGCTGAAGTTCCTGCCCGACGAACTCTCCAAGGACGGACAAGCCCTGGAACGGTTCCAGCGCGAGGCCCAGGCTGCCTCCGCGCTGAATCATCCCAACATCTGCACGATACACGCTATTGAGGAGCACGAGGGCCAGCCCTTCATTGACATGGAATATCTGGAGGGAAAAACCCTGAAGCAGCGCCTTGCCGGGAGCCTGCTCGAGACCGGCGATGTAGTGGACTTGGCCATCCAGATCGCCGACGCTCTCGATGCCGCGCACGCCAAGGGGATTATCCATCGGGACATCAAACCAGCGAACATTTTCGTGACCCAGCGTGGCCAGGCGAAGGTCCTGGATTTCGGTTTGGCCAAGCTGGCTCCAAAGGCCAGGCGGGCGGCGGAAGCCGTGGGAGCCTCGGCGCTGCCCACCGCGTCCATCGAACCCGAGTATCTCACCAGCCCCGGGGTGGCCATGGGCACCGTGGCCTACATGTCGCCGGAGCAGGCGCGGGCCGAGGAACTTGACGCGCGCACGGACCTGTTCAGCTTCGGCGCAGTGCTTTATGAGATGGCTACAGGCCGGCAAGCGTTCAGCGGAAAGACCTCAGCGGCCATATTTGGCGCCATCCTGCACGGAGCTCCAACGCCGCCCCTAAGCCTCAGACCAGACTTGCCACCCAAGCTCGAAGAAATCGTCCACAAGGCGCTCGAGAAAGATCGCGATGTTCGCTACCAGCATGCGTCGGAGATGCGGGCGGACCTGAAGCGTCTGCGACGCGACACCGAAAGTGAACGGATCACAGGGCATCTCAAAGCCGCAGGCGAAGAACCAGGCGTCGCAGCTGCGCGCTTTCGTCGTGTTCGCCTGCTATTAGGCATTGGGGTTGTAGCAATCGTCCTGCTCCTGGCCGGCCTTTTTGTTTACCGCACCCAGCAAACGCGTGTGGCCGCACCTTCCGAATGGGTGCAGCTCACGAATTTCACCGACTCGGCAACCTCGCCCGCCCTTTCGCCGGACGGGCGTATGTTAACCTTCATCCGAGGACCGGAGACTATGTTTGGGCCGGGGGAGATCTACGTAAAGATGCTGCCGGGGGGCGAACCCGTACAGCTCACCCACGACGGCCTGGCGAAGATGAGCCCGGTGTTCTCTCCTGACGGCTCGCGCATCGCGTACACAGTGGCCCCTCCATTCGACACCTGGGAGGTACCCGTGTTGGGCGGAGAGCCTCGCCGCTGGCTGCCGAACGCTTCGGGCCTCACTTGGATTGACGGCCAGCATCTCCTGTTCTCAGAGATCAAAATCGGTCTCCACATGGCCGTGGTCACAGCCGCCGAGAGCCGCACCGAACATCGGGACATTTATGTGCCCCCGCGGGAAAGAGGCATGGCTCACCGCTCGTATCTTTCGCCTGACCGCCAGTGGGTACTGCTCACTGAAATGGACAACGGCGGATGGCTGCCCTGCCGGCTGGTCCCATTCGATGGCAAGACATCCGGGAAACAAGTGGGGCCGCCCGGCGCCGGTTGCACCAGCGCCGCCTGGTCGCCCGACGGCAAGTGGATGTACTTCACCTCCGATGCCGGAGGCCGATTCCATATTTGGCGGCAGCGGTATCCGGATGGCAAGCCGGAGCAAGTAACCTTCGGCCCCACGGAAGAGGAAGGCATTTCGATAGGCCCCGAGGGGCGGTCGCTCGTGACGTCGGTAGGCATGCAAGAGAGCGCGGTTTGGATTCGTGACTCGAATGGCGAGCACCAGATTTCATCGGAAGGCTTCGCCCAAGCGCCTTCGCTTTCTCCCGACGGTACGAAGGCTTACTACCTGGCGCGTCCTCAGGGCACCAAGGGCCCGTTCACCAACGGATCGCCGTGGGCTCTCGGAGCGCTGTGGGCTGTCGAGTTGAGAGGACGGCGCTCCGAGCAGCCTCTGCCGGGGATCGAGGTCACCGGGTACGACATTTCACCTGATGGCAGGTGGATAGTGTTTGCCGCACAGGACCCGCACGGTGAATCGCGGCGTCTGTGGATTGCCTCTACAGACCGCCGATTCCCTCCCCGGCAGATTCCCTCCTCCACGAGCGACGACAAACCGGTTTTCGGGCCCGGCGACGACATCTTCTTCCGGACGACGGAGGGGGGCTCCAACTTCATCTACCGCGTGAAGGAGGACGGGACTGACCGCCAGAAGGTACTGCCGAATCCGATTCTGGACTTCGTCAGCGTCGCCCCGGATGGCCAATGGTTGGTCGCCGTGGCGCCGACTCACGATGAAGAAATCCCCGCTGCCCTGTGGGCCTATCCCGTTCACGGTGGCACGCCTGTTAGGATATGCACGGGGGTCTGCAGCGGTCGGTGGGATCGCGCGGGCAAACTTTTCTACGTGGCGCTTATCGAGATGGGCAGTCGCAGTGGTCGCGCGCAGACTTTAGTCCTGCCCATACCGCATGGCAGGGACCTCCCGCCACTTCCGCCTTCCGGCATCAACTCTCCAGAGGATGTTAAAGGCCTGTCTGGCGTGAAGGTCATTGATGAGGTGATCTCGCCGGGGGCCACCACGTCGGTCTACGTTTTCACTCGCAACTCCGTCCACCGCAACCTGTACAGCATCCCGCTACCGTGACGTTAGGGATTTCCCATCGGGCACGCAGGCCCCAACATTCTCCGAGAGCCGATCGCTCGACCGCCCCGGCCCGCGCTCCCAGGGCCGCATGCGCCGCATGAACTGCGTTGCGTTGGGGGTCCGCCCGGATGAAGCGAGTGCACCTGCCTTCCAAAGAGTGCGGCTTTCCTGCCGAGACCCTCTGGTGGCGCGTACATTCTTATCTATACGCGGACTGACTGGCTGGGCTTGCCGGTGCGGCTCAATTTGAACACAGCGCGGCAGAGCCGCAATGCGAGATTCAAGATTCCAGATTCAAGAAGAAATCTCCGCAAAATAACAACGTCTCATGAACTGGTGCACAGAGAGCCTCAATTGTTTGCAGGCCCTCCGGCGGCGCCGCTTACTTCCAGGTCAACGTCGTAATAGAGCGCGGACATTGGGAGCCCTGAGAGGGGCTCGCGGTTGTCGGCTTTCACGACGGCGTGGTAGTGGCCCCTACCAAGTCCCGCGACAGAAACCTGGTTGGAGAACGTCTGCGTCTTGCCGCTTGGGGTCACCGTAACGGACAACCAAGAGGGAAGCCCCGGGCTCACTTTCCACAGCGGCAATTCGCTGCTGCCATTGTTCTTGACCGCGATCGCCTTTGCGAGCTTCTGAGCTGAATTGCCCGAGGCGTGGAAGACCACCCGATACGAATCCGCCACAATAATCGGCGGCAGGGGAAAGGAACTCGTCTTCGAGATGCGAAGCAGCGCCACATCCTTGGGGCCAACGGTAACACGAATGCTTCCCGCGCGCGGCCCCGAGGTTTGATGCGTCCACATGTCTCGCACGTAGAGTGAGGCAGATTCCTCAAATCCCGCGTCCCCCGGGGTTACTTGCACCTGCGCCGGGGCCTCGCCGGGATTGAACACCAGCACGGCTTGACTGCCATCGAACAACCGCTTACCCGCCCAGATTTCCGCCGCGCCATCTTTACGCACGATCCGCGCCTGAATGCCCAAGGGGTCCTGATTGATTCCGATCGCCTCGCGATTGGTGAGAATCTTGACGGTGGACTCTGTCATACTCCGCAGATCGTTTCCTGCCATGAGGGGCGAAGCCATCATGCACCATAGGCTGAACAAGCTTCGGTTCTGCACTTCACTCAATCCGCTCATCCCGGTGATCATCATGTCGGGGTCGTTCCAATGGCCGGGACCGGCCGATGCGGAGAGCTTTTCGTTGGCTTCGACATTCTTCAGCGCCGCGGTCCAACTGGCCTTCCCGGGCTCGCAGATGTCTTCGGTCGTCCGCCAAAGATGCCCGACCGATGCAGCCCACTTCCAGGGTTGTCCCTGGCCCCATGAACACAGGCTGAAAACGAGAGGCCGGCCCGCCGCCAGTTGGGCATCGCGGAGTTTGGGATATGCCGTCTGCGGGGTCTGCCCGGCAGTGTTGCACCAGTCGACCTTGACGTAGTCCGCGCGCCACTCCGCGAAGGCCTTCATATCCTCGAATTCATGGCCCTTGGTCCCCGGCATGGCCTTGCTGCACGTGTGGGTTCCGGCATCCGTATAAAGGGCGTATTTCAGCCCCTGCTGGTGGACGTAGTCGCCCAGGCCACGCAGGCCGCTGGGATAACGGGCGAGATTAGGAGTGAGTTTGCCGCTCGCGTCACGAGAAAAACAGATTCCCTCGTCCGGGCCGATGTAGGTGTAACCGGCCTCTTTCATGCCGCTGCGGACCAGCGCTTCGACCGTCTCCTTGATCAGTTTCTCATTCTGCGGCTCCTGGCCGAACTCATTCCAGGGATACCAGCCCATGGGCGGAGTGAGTGCCAATCCATCCTGGTCCGAGCGGAGCTTCGCGGCTGGGTCTTCCCCTCTGCCAAAACCAACAAGCAGCAAGAGTCCCATAGAAACGGTAGTAACTATTCGAGCGAGCTTCGTCATCGAGTATCTCCTTCAGAAATCTATCCGAATATAAGTCCACACCTCAACATTGCGGGTTACATAATATCGTGACGGACCAATCCCCTCACCCGTCCGTCGGCTGACGGACACCCTCTCCCCCAAGGGGGCGAGGGCATGAACGCGGGTGGCGCGCGGCCGAACGATCAAACGCAGTCCGTTAGCCTTCCTCGGAATCTGTCAGGCGCAGTTGCACAATGTTTTTGTAGCCTGAGTCGAAGGCAAGGGGCTTGTCATAGTTCCCCCATTGCAAGTCTGGGTAGCCCCACAGGTTGAGAATATGAAGGCAGACGGAGCCGTCCTGCAAAATCTCTGCCCGCACTGCCGCCGTGCCGTCGGACTCTGCCCTGACGCGCAACTCGCTGCCCCCAAGAACGCAAGATGCGTGCCAGATGTTCTCTTTCAGGCTGCGGAAATCGTTCGTGCCGCGGTCGCCGAGGTCGTCGGGACCGAAAAGGAAGAAGTCCTGGGCGTCTCCATCCCACGTTCCCAGTTGAGCGCTGCGGTAAGTTTCCTGCATTCCACTGGCATCTCTCGTCACCATTCCTTGCGGGCGGCCAATGTGGCCCGGAAAATAAGCTGACCACAGGCTTTTTCGGTCCCAGGTGAGCCGGTCGATTGTCCTGGGAAGCGTGAATGCGAGTCCAACCTCACTCATGCCCTTGCGCTGGCCGAGCAGTGTGTACTCGACGGTGATGAGTCCTTGGCCATCAACCCGGATCTCGAATTCCGCCCCCAGATCATCGCCCCCTCCGCGCAGGGCCATGTAAGCTCCTGCGGTCTTGATGATCGCGGCGTCCGAGGTTGTGGAGTGAGTCAGGCTGGTCAACCACCAGGGAGGCAGTGCAAGCGATCCAAGGCTAACGACGGGTCCACCTTCGATGATCCGCTTGCCGCGAGACATCCCTTCCGCAATCAGTCCGGTGACTTTGTCAAAAACCAGAGTGAAGTCCGCACCCTGAACAGTGAGCGATTTTGTGGTCTCTCGGACGTTGGGCGCAGGGCCCCTTTCAGCCGGGAACGTCACCCGGCGCTCTCCGATTCTGAGGTTGAACTCGTCCACCAACATTCCGGACTTGTCGCAGAACGTCAAATTCACAGTCTCCCCCGCTTTCCAATCGCGGCCAGGAACACGCAGGATGCCTGCTTTGCCGGGAGCCAAGTTCACTCCGGATATTTCGCCGGAGTCTCGGCTCACCGCCCAGACGATCTTGATTTCACGCAGATTGGTATGGTTAAACCAATTCTTGATGGGAATCGCGAGAGGGGCGCCTGCCGCAGGAACGTTATGGATGTCTTCGTCGAGGATGCGGACCGGCGAATAAGCCTTTTTGGTTAGCCAATACTCCGGCTTGGCCCTGCGCCATCCGTCCAGGATTCCCCATTCGCCGTAACCAACGGGTGATCCGGGCAGCATGAACACTTCGTCAAAGCCGGCCCAGATCGCTCCGCCCAGGCAGCCGTCGGCGGCATAACAATTTTCCCAGAATAGCTTCAGACTGTGTCCCCAATAGTTCCTGACGCCCGGATCTCGCTTCAGTGTCTCGACGTTGTAGCAGGAGACGTGCGCGTACTCGTCATTCAGTTTCGGGAATTCCTTGCTCGACAGATCCGCACCCACCTCAGGATAGTGGTAGCTGAAGATGTCGTAGCAATTCGTACCCTTCGGGACGCTCTCGGGGTAACTGAAGATAATCGGCCGTGTGGTGTCCTCTTGTTTTGCGTAGTCGTGCTCTTTCTGAAAGTTCGAGCCCCAGGCGCTTTCGTTTCCCAGCGACCAGATAATGACGCAGGGATGACTTCTGTCTCTCTCGATCATTTCCGCAAACTGATTCATGTAGCGGGAAGTAAACTTCGGGTCTGATTCGGTCGACTCACCCATGACCGACCATTCCTGGTGCACAAAACAGACCGCGGATTCTTCTTCGACGTAAATTCCGTGGCGGTCGCAGGCCTCCAGGAAGCTTTCCGTCGGAGGGTAGTGCGAAGTCCTCACGAAATTGACGTTGGCACCGCGTAGTAGAACCGCGTCGAACTCATCCTGCTCGGGCGATGTCCTCCTTCCCCACAAAGGATGAACATCGTGCCGGCACACACCATGAAGCTTCACAGCGTCGCCGTTCACGTATAGCTTATTCCGCCGCCGCTCGACTTTTCGGAATCCAAACTTCTTCTCCAACTTTTCCACGGCTGACTTGCCAACCATCAATTCCGCTTCTAGCGTGTAAAGGTTCGGATGCTCGGCGTCCCACTTCATCGGCGAAAGGACCGGGGTCTCGATGGAGAGTTCCGGCCGGTCAGTTGAAAAGGCGATCGAACCCGGATCTAAGGGAACTCGATTCCCCTCAGGGTCCGTCAAACGCAGGTTCAAGAAAACGTCGTGGCTATCAGGGATGGCCACCGTTGCCATAACCTTCAAACGCGCATCCCGGTAGGACGAATCGAAATCCGTCTCAACATGCCAGCGCGAAACGTAAGTGGCAGGCAACAACACAAGCTTCACGCTGCGCAGGATTCCGCCAATGTAGTGCTTGGCATAATTGCTGGCGTAAGAGATCTCGTCGGCGCGGTCCGTGACTCCGACGGTAATCCAGGCCAGTTGGCCGGGTGTTACGTTCTCAGTGACGTCGCATTCCCACGACGTGAACCCGCCATGATGATCTCGCACGAACTTCCCGTTCACCCAAACCCGCGCGTAGCTGTAGACGCCGTCAAACCGCAATAAGATTCTCTTGCCTCTCGCCTCGGTGGGAATACCCACGAGTAGTTTGTAAGCAAATTCATTGTCTCTTGCGAACTGTATTCCCTGCGCGGTGAGTTCACCCGGGACGGTGATGTCCGACCAGCCAGTAAGATCAACATCATTGGTCCAAAAGTCAGCGGAAGGAGCGGTAGTGAGTCTCCAGGTTCCGCCCAAATCAACGATGGGGTGGGAGACGCCCGCGACCTCTTTCGGCAGCGGAACAAGGACTGGCCTTGGCCAGACTTCGTTGGGTTGTCCAGCTTCTCGAGCAGTGGGAAGGCCGACATTCGAGGGCAAGACGCCATTCGCCTTGGCCGTGATCGCCTCGTCCCCTAACGCCCACGCTGATGAAATGGCCGAAGAACCAATTGTCTGGACGAATTCTCTTCGATTCATGATGACGAATCTCTCTCGATACGGAGGGTTGTTTCACGCCTCCGCACCAATGAATTCCGGCAAGACGGCCTGTGGACAAAGGTCGTTGGCCGGTAGACGTACCATAAACTTCAAAACCGAGCCGAAGTCAAGACCGACTGCAGCGTCTTCCGCGCCTACCAGTTACAGGGTTGACGGGTTGCGTACAACGAAACGGATCGGCTAGACTGCAATCCCAACTCTCGGGTATGACCCTCGCAGGCCTTTGCAGTGCCGATCGGAGGGTTCCGCGAAGCTGGCCATTGGCGCCAAGGGTGGGAAGGGAGGCGAATGAAACATCGCGATAGGGTATTCATGGCACTCGAGCACGAGGAAGCGGACAGATGTCCGATGCAGATCAGTTTTACCCCGGAGTTCGCAAACCGGCTGCGAGCGGAATTCCATTTCCAGGACTCCTCCGTGCACAACCCGCATGGCGGAGGCAACACCTATGCGCTTGAGCGCTCGCTCGGCGAAGACATGCTGCTCACCTCGGTGGGCTGGGCAAACTGCTACTACCAGCACCTGGGCAATTATACGGACGAATGGGGCGTGGGGTGGAAGCAGTGCGAGTACACCACGCGATTCGGCAAGGGCAGCTACACGGAGATGTGCATTCATCCTCTCGCCGATTCGAAGGCCCTGGAGACTTACCGCCCCCCGGATCCTGAGCGCGCGGAACTTTATGAAGACGCAGCGCGAACAATCAGGGACTTCAAAGACGAATACTGGATCGTGGGAGTGACGGTGACCACGATCTTTGAAACCGCCTGGGCCCTGCGCGGGCTGGAGCAGATGTTGATGGACTTCGCGCTCAATCCTGAACTGGCGGAGAAGATTCTCGAGATTCCCTATCAATATCACCTCGCCGCTGCCAAGCGGCTGGTGCAAATGGGCGTGGACATGATCTGGACGGGCGACGATGTGGGCGGGCAAAAGGCCATGATTATTTCTCCGGCTTGCTGGCGCAGATTTCTTAAACCGCGCATGGCGAATTTCATCGCCGAACTCAAGGCCATCAACCCGCAAGTGAAAGTGGCGTATCATTCCGACGGCATGATTGCTCCCATAATTCCCGAACTGATCGAGATCGGTGTGGATGTCTTAAATCCAATTCAACCGGCCTCCATGGATCCGGCGGAGATCAAACGCGAATTCGGAAACAAGCTGTGCTTTTGGGGATCCATTGACGAGCAATACACCCTTCCCTTCGGAAGCCCGGACGAGATTCGCCGGGAGGTCAAGGAAAGGCTCAAAACGATCGGCAAGAACGGCGGGCTGATTCTGGCCCCGACACATCACGTTCAACTCGATACGCCCATGGAGAACTTCCTGGCCATGCAGCGGACCATCACGGAAACGTCCTATTCAGATATCAACATGTAGCTCGAAGTGTCAAAGCACCTTGTTAACAGGTTTGTTGCTCAAACAACATGCACGTGTGATTCCGTCCACGTAAAGATTGATGCCGTTGACTCTCCCCAGCGGAAGGAACATCATGAGGTCACTGCTGCTTGTTACTATTCTGTTCTGCGCGGGAATGGCTTCAGCGCAGACGCCCACGAATGATTTCCTTGATTCTCTCGGCCTCGCGCGCTTGAAGAACTTCTCGGCAGGACGCGTCTCCAGCGACAACCGATACGTCTTCAGCAACGATGACAGCAAACATATCATGCCAGGCCAGACACTGGTGATGGCTGATCTTGCCGGTCCCGGCGCGGTGACCCACATTTGGGTAACGGTGGCGGACAACGAGTATGCCTGGCCGCGCCTGCTTCGCCTGCGTGCTTACTACGACGGGAAGAAGACGCCGAGCGTGGACTCGCCTCTGGGTGATTTCTTCGGCGTCGGACACGGCATGGAGATGGATCTCAATTCCATGATGGTGGAGGACAGCTCGCTGGGTCGAGCGAGAAACAGCTACTGGCCGATGCCCTTTCAAAAATCCTGCAAAATCACGGTGACCAACGAGGGGAATCGGCCGGTTCGTTCGTTTTACTACCATGTCGACTTTCAAAAGTGGCCGGCCTGGCGAAATGACCTCGCGTACTTCCACGCCTACTATCGGCAGGAGCGTCCTGCAACCCCGGGCCGGAATTATGAATTCCTCAGTATCCGTGGCACCGGACATTATATCGGCACCGTACTCAACGTGATCGAGACTGGCGTGGGGTGGTTTGGCGAGGGCGATGACTTGTTTTATGTTGATGGGGCGAAGCACCCGCAGATTTACGGGACCGGCGCCGAGGATTATTTCAGTGAAGGCTGGGGCTTGCGCGACTTCACAGGTCCCTGGAGCGGCAGTCCGATTTCGGGAGGGGAACTCCCCGGGCAAAGGCTTGGCGCTTACCGATGGCATGTTCCCGACCCCATACCATTCACCAAGTCGATCTGGGCGGGCATCGAGCACGCCGGGTGGACCTACAACGCAGACGGGACGGTTCGCTCCGGCTTCGAAGAGCGCCCTGACTATTATTCGAGCGTCGCCTTCTGGTACCAGAAGGGCGTGAACGAAGATCTGCCGGAGCCCCCATACGGCGAGGAGCGCCTGCCGCTCGGCAACGCCACGCAGCTCGCGGTGGAGGACTCAATACAGGACGTGACTGCGGAGAATGGGAAAGCGTCCGTAGAGCGTGAGGTCGATTGGGCGAAGGACTTGCTCTTCTTCCAGGCCCAAGGCAAGGGGGCCAGAATCAACGTGCCCATCGACATCGCAGAGGCGGGCCGCTACGAGCTTGTGGCCCTGCTTGCCAAGGGACCTGATTATGGAGATTACACGGCCTTGGTGGACGACGAGTCGGCTAATGTGGACAAACGCAAGCCCGCAACCTCCGAGGTTCCGGCGCCGGGTCCGGAGGTCTTCCACAACTATCTTCCGGAAGTCTACGTTGCACAAGACAGGCCGCTCGGCTGGTTTTCTTTAACCAGAGGACGACACACACTCAGTTTCGTTTGCACGGGAAAGGACGAACGCTCCGCCGGATACAACTTGGGAATTAATGATGTGGTGTTGGAGAAGGTCCCGGAATCTGCGGGCGAACCGGAGGCGGAAAGGATACCACGATTGACTCCGGAACCGCCATCCGCGGCTCCCTCGGCCCCTGCGGGAGTGGCCGTTTACCGCGGGCTCCCGCTTTCGGCTTATCGCGACAAGCTCAAGCAGGCAGGCCCAGACGGCCGGGCTGCCGCGATTCGCGCCATCGGGGCTTTTGGTGAGGACGCAGCGCCAGCCGCCGGAGACCTTTCAGCAGCCCTCGGTGATCCCGAGGTTCAGGTTCGTGCAGCGGCGGCGTGGGCGCTCTCGCAGATCGGGCGGAAGGGCGCTGCTACAGCAGTTCCTGCCTTAGGCAAAGCCCTGGCGGATTCCAACCCCCGGGTGCGCGGCCTGGCGGCCCTTGCATTTAAGGCCATGGGACCTGCGGCTGCTCCTGCAGTGCCCGAGCTAATCGCGGCTCTCAGCGACCCCGTGGCTTACGTGCGATCCCCGGTCGCCGACGCGCTGGGCGCCATCGGCCCGGCCGCGCGGTCTGCCGTAGGCCCTATGGCAGAGAGGCTGCTGGCCAAGGATGAGCAAGGGCTCGTGCTGAGCAGCATCGCCACCGCTCTGGGAGACATCGGACCCGAGGCGAAAGACGCAATTCCCGCGCTCCAGCAGGCCATCGCGATGCACCGCATCGGCGCTGCAGGGCAGGAGGCCATATTGAGAATCGAAGGGAAGCCCGTCCCCACGTGGTGGTGAGATTCTTCCAGTGGCTTGCACGCCAGTTCCAGCTCGCCTTCCTTTCTCTATAGAGTCTTACCCAATATCCCACCCAAACTTCCCGGGTGACGGCGGAGCGGGGTGTGTGCTCAGCGCCGCCCGGGCGGAGGCAGTTTTCGGGAGGCGTCATCAAGCACCACCACCCAATCGCCCTCTGTGGGCGGGGTAAGTTCCCGCATCCCGCTGGTGGGAAATGTGCCGGCTGAAATCGCTTTACCCGTGCGGGGATCGTACCACCAGGCCAGAGCTTGAGCGCCGGATATCTTGCTCATGTCCACGGTGATGGTTCTACTTGTGGGCATGTACGCAATGACTGTGCTGCCTTCAGGGGTGCGGCCGGCTGCAAGATAGTCGTTGCCGAGGAGCTCGCCAAGACCGCCGATGATTACCTCGTGCTTTTGATCGGGCACCAGGTCGAACCAGGGGCGCGAGCGAAAGAGTCTTCCCCAATACATCATGTCTACCGAGCCGGAAAGATCCATGGCGTGCTGCCAGGTTCCGCTAATAGGATAGAGACCCGGGGCATCGTAGTGCCAGATGGGGTTGTTGCCGAAAACGTGACCGAAACCACCGCAAAGGACCGACCAGTACGCCTGCCTGCGGATCTGCACTTCGGAGGAGTTGTGCTCGCCTTCATAACACGATTCGATCAGGAAGGTCGGCAGGATGGGCTGGTGGTTGTAGTCCGACGAAAGCCTTTCGTGAACCCTCTCACAGGAATAGGAAGAATTGATGTCAAGCCACCCCCCGCTTCCGAACTGCTCAGGGGTGGAGGGCTCCGAGTTGGCATGAGCCGTGAATAAATGGCGCTTGTCGAATTCCTTGATGCCCAGAGCGATCAAGTCAACTCTCTCCAGTGCCGCCTTAGGATCGCGGTCACCACCCATCACCCAAATGATATTATTAAAATCCTTATATCGTTTCCCTAAATACCGGCCGTACTCGAGACACTTCTCGGGCTGGGCCTTCATGAGTTCTTCGATCCATCCCTCCTGCGTGCCGACATAGCCCAGGTAGATAGGCGCCAGAAGCACCTGAATACCATTTTCGCCGGCCTCCTGGATAACCTTGTCGGCGTGGGCGAAATATTTCTCGTTGGGAGTTGTGAAAGCTCCCGCCGTGGTGAATGGCGGGTCGCCCGCAGCGTTCAGCGGCGGCTTTTTCGAGAAGAGGTGCTCGATTAGATTCACCAGCACCGCGTTGAATCCCTTATCTCTTCGGTTTTTGAGGTACTGCTCCACTTCCTGGTCGTCCGTGGCAACGACCAAAGACCATGCCGCATCACCCTGCAAAAGGTAGGGAACGCGGTTTGCGTCGACCAAGTACCGGCCGCCGGCACTCAGGGAAAGCGGAGTCGCGCCACCGGCCGACTGCGCCTTTCCGGTCGCCGTCATTAGCAGGGTAGAGATCGCGCACGCCGCCACAAGTATGCTCTGGCCACTGCAGTGCTTTTTCATGATCGAATCCGTCCTTCCGCTTAGGCTCGCCGGCGATCGCAGGGGCGTCCCTCGTGGGCGCCCTACCCCTCGCCTCATGTGTGCTGAATGGCAGGTGCTCTGTAGCCGACTTCTTGTCACTTGCCTGGCCTCGCCTTGCGCCCCGGAAGCTTTGACTTCGTTTGCGCAAATTGTGCTGTTTTTGCTCATTTTCAGGCTCTAGTTCGTGCTAAATTGCACGCAAAGCGCACATAATTTGCGCGACTAAGAAAAGTGATGTCCCTTGTTTTCAAGTACTCCTTCGCTTCGTTCCCGCTATTTTTCATTTTTTGTAGTCCCCTACATCCCCCCATAGCCGGGACCCTCCCGCTTTCCCTTGGACCTCAGCGCGGCCCGGCCCTCGTTTGCGACAATGTGTCCAGAATATGACCACCGTGGTAGGCTATCATAGGTTCGAGGGATTGTCAAGTGGAAAATGCAAAAAAGTGAGCGGACTCTCCCGAATCTCCTCGCACTGCCGGGCCAGAGCACGACAAGAAGAGTGACTGTGACGAAATGTCGTTTGGCGGCACGAAGCTCAAGCGCACCGTCGGCTTGAAGTTCCTGCCTGAGGAACTCTCCAAAGACATTTCGGACTTGACAACCCCCGGGGGCGGGCTAATCTTGGGGACCAGGCCGGTTGTGTTTCGGGGGACTGGTAGGGGGATCTTTGCGCCGCTGGCGGTGATACGGGGGTGTGGACTGTTCGGGTGCGGGCGGGAGGCCTGCGCTCCCAGGTTTCCAAATCTTCGAAGAGGAGGATTTCAAATGAGTCGAGCGTCCGTTCGCTTGATGATCGGGATTGCAGTAATGGGCATTGCAGTGATGGCATTCGGACAAGCTATAACCAGCTCGATTTCGGGCACCGTTTCGGACAGTTCCGGCGCCGCCGTACCCGGCGCGGTAGTAACGATTAGGGACGCATCGCAAGGGGTGGAGCGGCAAGTCACCGCGAACTCGACGGGAAGCTACCTGGTGGCCGGCCTGCCGGCGGGCACCTACGATCTCAAGGTCACGGCCACGGGATTTCGCGCTTACGTTGCCACAGGCATTACCGTGCATTCCTCCGAGCAGATTCGCGCCGACGCGAAGCTCGAGGTGGGGGCGGTCTCAACCTCCGTCACGGTTGAAGGTGAGAAGATCGGCGCGGTGCAGACGGAAAGCGCACAACTCGGCGGAACGGTGACGGGAACGCAGATCACGCAACTCGAGTTGAACGGCCGCACTTACACGCAACTGGTGGCCCTGATTCCCGGTGTCAACAGCATGACCGGGTCGGACGAGGGCGTGGTCGGCGTTATCTCGACCCCCTCTTACAGCGTGAACGGAGGGCGAGTCGAGTATAACAACTGGGAAATCGACGGGGTCAGCGTGATGGATATGGGCTCCGGCGGCGGCACCAGCAACGTTTTCCCCAGCATTGATGCGGTCGGCGAAGAGCGCATCCTCACCTCGAATTACGGCGCCCAGTACGGTCAGGACGCTTCCGCCACCTTCATCGCGGACCTCAAGTCGGGTTCGTCGCAGTTTCATGGAGATGCCTACGAGTTCAATCGCAACACCGACTTCGACGCGCGCAATTTCTTCGAGATTCCGAACCGAGGCACTTACCAACAGAACGATTTCGGATACACCCTGGGCGGGCCCTTCTACATCCCCGGGCACTACAACACGAGCAAGACGAAGACCTTCTTCTTCTGGTCGGAGGAATGGAAGCGCCAGATTGTTCCGAACGACTTCAACCTTCAGGTGCCCTCCGTCGCTGAGCGGGCAGGAAACTTCTCGGATCTTTGTCCGGGAGCCGATTGCCCTTCCAATCCTGCCACCGGGGCTGCCTTTCCCGGCAATTCAGTCACGATTGATCCCAACGCCCAATCTTTGATGCAATTGATCGCGCCTCCCAACTTTGGCAGCGGCGCTCAATCCTTTTATATCAACAGCCCCTCCTACCCCACGGATTGGCGGGAGGAGTTGATCCGGGTGGACCAGAACATTACCCCCAAGGTGCGGTTGATGGTGCATTATATCCACGATTCCTGGAATACGGTCACCGCCACTCCGCTGTGGAGCGCCGGGAGCTTTCCGACTATCAACACCGACTTCAATGGTCCCGGTACCAGCTTTGTGACCCAACTCACGGCCAGCGCTTCACCGACCATGCTGAACGAGTTTATTTTTGGCTACACCGCAGACCACATCATCCTGAGCAACGTGGGCGCCTGGAAACTGCCCAGCAATTTCACTATGAAGGGTCTCTTCAACAATGGCTTTGGGGGCAAAATCCCCGGCATATCGAACATTTGCTGTAACGCCGAGGATGCCGGCGGGGGCGGGTTTGGCGAGGATCCGGGCTACATGAATCCCCTCAGTCCCAAATACAATGCCAACCCGATCTATACCTTTCGGGATAAGGTGAGCAAGATTTCCGGCAACCATAACCTATCGTTTGGGGCGGATTTTATTGCTTATCAGAAAAACGAGCAGAACGGAACCACGCCCAACGATAACGGCGAGCTGACGTTCAGCAACAGCTCGGGAGTAACCACCGGCAACGCCTTTGCCGACTTCCTGACGGGCAGGATCGCCGAATACCAGCAACTGAACGTTGAGCTGAAATACTACAACCGTTATAAGACGCTGTCGCCTTACATTCAGGACGATTGGAAAGTCAGCCGGCGGCTGACCTTGAACCTGGGCCTTCGGATTGATCTGATGCAGCCGTTCTATGACAAGCTGCGTACCGAGTCCAGCTTCAGTCCGCAGGCTTATAATCCCGCTGACGCGCCGGAGATTGACGTCACGGGAAGCATCACCGGGCAGCAGGGCGCGCTCGTCCCCGGGGTGGGCAACGATTTCGACGGCCTCACTACCTGCGGACTAAACGGCGTGCCGGCCACTTGCTTGAAGGGCCACCCGTTCAACCCGGCGCCCCGCATTGGTTTCGCCTGGGACCCCAAAGGCAATGGGACGACAGCCATCCGCGGCGGCTACGGCATGTTCTGGGATCACATGAACGGAAACGAAGTGAATACCGAATCGCTGGAGGGCACGCCCCCCGCGGCGCTGAGTCCCGCGGTTTACAATATCGTAGGCTACCAGAACGTAGGAGGCACCCAGCTCCTTTTCCCGCTCGGGATCACCGCGCTCGAGGGGCAGATCTACTGGCCTTACGTGCAACAGTGGAACCTGACCGTTGAGCACAACCTGAAGACCAATACCGTCCTAAGCCTGGCCTACGTCGGCAGCAAAGGCACCCATTTGACGGACCAGCGCAACCTCAACCAACTGTACCCCGTACCTGCTTCCCAAGACCCATTTGGTCCTGGTCAACCCATCACGTCGGCCAACTGCAACAATACATCCGGGCCGAGCGGAACGCCCCTGACCGGACAGCCTGCCATCAACCTGGGAGTCGCCTGCGGAAACGACCCCGATCCGAATCGGCCGTTCATCGGCTTCGGGAACATCACCTTCCTCGAGTCCCAGGCGAATTCGAACTACAACTCCTTCCAGGCTTACTTGCGCAAGACCACGGGGCGCCTTAACTACAGCGTAGCCTATACGTATAGCCACTCGCTGGATGACTCTTCGGATCGCTACGACAGCCTTTTCGTAAACTCTTATGACCTGGAGCGGAGCTATGCCACCTCCGGATTCGATTTCACCCACAGTTTGAGCGCAAGTTACGTCTATAACCTGCCCTCCCTGAAGAATTCCAATGCGTTTCTCCGGTATACGCTGGGCGACTGGGAAGTGTCGGGAATCGCGGCCTTGCATACCGGGAATCCCTTCGGCGTCTCGAATGGCGTCTACGGCGACACCGCCGGCGTGGCCAATGGAGTCGGGACAGGTTCCTACCCTGATATCTGCGGGAATATCCACGCCGCGCCGCCAGAGACCAATGTGCCGGGCATCATCGGTCCCCTGCTCTATAATCCGGGTGCGTATTGCGCTCCGCAGGGGCTGACCTTCGGCAATGCCGGGCGAGATATTCTGCGCAACCCGTTCTTCACCAATTTTGACATGGGTTTCTTTAAGGACATCCCGATCCGCGAGAAAGTCCACCTGCAATTCCGGGCGGAGGCGTTCAATATTTTCAATATCGCTAATCTTAACGTCACGGGGCAAACAGCATATTCCAATATCGCCGCCACGGGTTGCTACGGCGGCGCCGACAACTCAGCGGGCGACCCAAGCTGTATCGCCTCCGACACGTTCCTGCACGCCACGGGCGCGCACGATCCGCGGATCATGCAGTTCGGATTGAAGCTGGTTTTCTAATCGACTGTCGAACGCTGTCATGCAAATGTAACAGCGACAAGAATTCGGGAGGCCGATGATGATCGATAGAAAGAAAGGGCAAGGGCCGGCCGGCGGGCCCACGCGGCGGCAAGCGATCGCCGGTGTTGCGATCGCATTGGGTGGACTAGCCCTGGGCCCAGTTCAGGCTCGGGCGGGAGCCGAGGAGGAGATTTCTCATACGGCGGAATCCATTCACCAAGAACCGGTTTTCAAAGCGAACTGTAAGCGCGTCTACGAAGCACTCACCGACACCGAACAGTTCGATAAGATTATACAGATCAGTGGAGTCATGAAGTCGATGCATCTGGGAGGCAAGCCCACGAAAATCAGTCGCGAAGTGGGAGGCGCGTTCGCGCTCTTCGGCGGGTACATCACCGGACGACACGTCGAACTTGTGCCCAACGAGCGCATCGTGCAGGCCTGGCGAACGGGCGGCTGGGACCCGGGTGTCTATTCGATTGCGAAGTTCGAGCTTGTGGAACAAGGGTCCGGGACCAAGATCGTATTTGACCATACAGGCTTTCCTAAAGGCGCAGCGGAAACTCTGGCGTCGGGATGGAAAGCCCACTATTGGGAACCGCTCCAGAAATTGCTCGCTGAGAGTAATGGATAGCGAAGTTTCGCGGCGGGAGATCAAAGCTCAAACATCACGGCATCAGTTTAATGTTCTTCTAAGTCGGGGTTCGGAATCTCAGCGCCGCTGACCCGACGCTCGAGGTCGTCCCGGACCGTTTTCTGCATGTGGGAGACCGTGTCCAACTCATTCCGGGCGTCGTCGCGGCGGCCCAGTCCCTGGAGTGCCTTTGCCTTGAGGTAATGAACGCTGGCGCTCTGCGGGTCCAACTCTTGCGCATTGTCGAGCGCCCGTAGAGCCTCTGTGTACTTACCCTGCCGGATCAAGAGCTTCGCCAGGCCGTAGAACGAACTGGCAAGACGCGGATTGAGTTGAATCGCTTTCTTGTAGTACGTTTCCGCCTCGGCGGACTGTTGCAGGTAATCGCAAACCGCGCCAAGCTCGTCGTAGGTGTAAGCGACTTGCGGATCAATCTTCAAGTCCTCCAGGAACTGCGCCTTTGCCTCCGTGAATTGATTGTGACGCCGATAGGCGATGCCGAGATAGAAGTGCACGAAGGGAAGGTTTGGGTTGAGGCGAGCCGCTTGCCCAAGCTCATCCAAGGCTTCGTCATCCTTTGATCTGTGAAGATCAGCTTTCCCAATCAAAAGGTGGAGCACGGGAGTGTTTGCGCCGACATCGAAAAGTTGACGGGCGGCGCGCTCTTCGGTCTCGTGGCGGCCGGTTTCATCCGCAGCCACAGCCAGCACATACAAATAGCCAAGATTGCGGGATTGGGCGTCCCAAAGAGGTTCGAACTGCGCCACGGTTCCGGCATACAGGCCACGAAAGAAATAACACATTCCAAGCAGGTAGTGGGCCTGGACGGATGCAGGGTCATCGCGGATCACGCTTTCGAAAGCCTCGGCGGCAGCCTTATACCGGCCTTCCGCATAGTAGGTCAGTCCAATGTTCAGGCGCACGCCCGGGACTCCAGGCGCCAATCGTTCGCTCTGCTCGAGGTTGCGGAGCGCCGCCGCCCACTGTTTGCGGCGCATGGCGATAACGCCAAGATTCGCGTATGCTCCGGCATTCTTAGGGTCCATCGCCAGGATTTGCCGGAATCCCTTCTCCGCATCCGCCAACCGGTTCTCGCGGAGGGCCTGCTGGCCTTCTTCATAGACCTGCCGGAATGCCGATTCCGCTCGAGCAGCGTCGGAGGTTTGGGACAAGCCCGGGTTAATTGCCGGGGCTGCCTGAACCCGTGCTTCGCCAGGCATAAAGAGAATGCTCGCAACAACAAGGCAGCAGACTGAGTTGGCTTTGGTCCGCTTCACGGGTGACGCATGTCTTGTGACCTTGGTTGTCGAGAGGCTTGCGCCACAGTTCGGCACGAGCCGCCCGGAAACCTGTTCTAGGGTCTGGTTCTGCATGGACTATTCACAGGACGATTTTCGCAGAAGGGCAGGGCAAAGAAAAGCCGGATTGAGGCTGCATTGTGTAGCGGGGAGCTTCCTACTTCCAACTAGGAAACTGCCTGCTGCCTCAGGTTCGCTCGCGCAGCGAAGATTCCGCCTGGGAAAAGCCCTTTGCGGACACCTAAAGGGCGCGTTCTGGACCCACAAGGATGGACCCTCACCGTCAAGGCACAGTCGGACAAGAGAACTTCCGTGTGGTAACATATGCGCCCGGAGGGAAACGCATGTCGTGCCAAAAAGTCGTAATCCTCGACGGCAGCGGGCTTGCTGATCGAGATCTCAGTCCAGTTCTCGGTGCGCTATCGGATGTGCTCGGAAGTGACGGCGCTCTAATCGAGACATTCCGTTTGCACGAAATGAAACTGGCCCACTGCCTCGGTTGTTTTGGTTGCTGGTTGAAAACCCCAGGGATGTGCGTCGAGGATGACGACGGTCGACGAGTGGCCAAAGCGGTCATGCAAAGCGACACGACGGTGTTCTTCACGCCCGTGACATTTGGGGGATACTCCCCGGATCTGAAGAAGATGATGGATCACTTCATTCAGCTCATCTCTCCCTATTTCCAGGTAGAACACGGCGAAGTGCATCACCCGCCGCGCTACGCGCGCCGCCCGCGGCTTGTGCTGGTGGGTACTCAGCGGCATCCCAACGCTCATGAGGCTCACATTTTCAAGACTCTCGCCGGGCGCAATGCCATCAATTTCCATCCTGGCTCGTACGCAGCGGAGGTTGTGGCTGCGACGGATCCTGCCGAGGCCCTCCGCCGGAGCTTCGAGGCGTTGCTCGCCAGATCCGACTCCCTGCCTTTCGGCGAGGCCGCGGCATCTTTGATGCCACCGCCCGTGGCCCCCGGCGAAGCGACTGGAGAGGACGGCCCGAGGCAGGCTCTTCTAATTGTCGGAAGCCCCAAAACCAGCTCGCCCAGCACCTCGAGCCTCCTGGGAAGCTACCTTCTGGAGCGGCTCGGTGAACGCGGATGGGAAACCGAATCACTGACACTCCGTGCCAACCTGAACCGTGAAGAGGGAGAGGCCGCACTGCTGGCCTCAGTCGACCGAGCCGGACTGATCCTATTGGTCTTTCCACTCTACGCCGATGCCTTGCCTTACTTGGTAACAAGAGCCCTCGCCAGCATTTCAGCCCATCGACGACGGTCCGCTCGCGCGACGCCGCAGCGCTTGGTGGCCATCGTAAACAGCGGCTTTCCAGAGACTCTCCAGAACGCGGTGGCGCTGGCGATCTGCCAGGAATTCGCATCCCAGAGCGGAATGCGGTGGAGTGGCGGTCTGGCCTTAGGTGGAGGAGGGATAGTCGGTGAACAGCCTCTGAATGCGGCGAAGCGCTTGGGTCTGCCTGTGAAGCACGTGATCGAGGCCCTGGATTTGACTGCCGAGGCGCTCGCCGAGGGGCGGCCAGTGCCAGCCCAAGCAGTCAACTTGATGACGAAGAATCCCTTCGCCTGGATGCCTTTCGCTCTCTATCGCTGGATTTATATTCGGTTTGGGGGTAAGGAATTCGAAAAGGTAGCAGCCAAAAACGGTGTCAGCAAAGAGAGGCTGCTCGACCAGCCCTACGCAGCTTAGAGCAACGCCTCCGCAGCCGCTTCCCGCTCGTCACCTTCACCTGCCGCCGCCTGGGCTGCGCAGTCAAGGGCGGATCCCACTCAAGCACTCCAAGGGTCCCTTCACCTGCTCCGACCCTGTTATACTGGCGGCCACTCGAGAGGTGCGTATCTGGAAAGTCAAGTTCTGACCCTACTTCGTGATCAAGTGGGCGCGATCATCGTAGGGACGGTTTTCGTTTTCATCGGTGTGGTTGCCTGCGTCATGGCTGCGATCCGTGGCCGCGGCGGAGCTCGCCCGCTGATTTGGCAGGGGATCTTCAGCACCATGTATGGAGCGCGGATATTAGCTCAGTCGCCTGCCGCCTTCAGCGATTCGGCCTTCGTACGGGAACCGTCGGTCGCAGGCTTGCGGAATGTGAGTGCGTAGAATCGGTTCTTCCCGACGACGTTCAGGATCTCGACGTGTGTCTCGAGCATCTCCGGCGGGACGAGTTCAACGGGGGCGGCCACCGGTTCCTTGCGGTTCCTGAAATACCCACCGGTAATGGGGGCGCGCTCGAACGAGGCTTTCACGTGCTCTTCGGTTTCGTCGGCAATGAGAATTCGGCTGCCCGGCCTGGCTACCCGAATCATCTCGCGAATCGCCTTGGCGCGATCGTTGAAAAAGTTGATCCCGCCGACGTGAAAGACCACATCGAAGCTGGAATCGGCGAAGGGTAGGCTCTCGGCGTTGCCCAGAAAAAGGTCCGCTTGGAGATGCCACCGGCGCAGGTTGGACTGGCAGTTGGCGAGCATCTCCCGCGCCAAGTCAATGCCGCAAAGCCTGACGCCCGGCGGCAGATATTTGAAGTTAAGGCCCGTTCCCACCGAAGTCTCCAGCACCGAATCGCCTGGCTTGACTTCGAGCAGGCCCAGGTAGCTCATCACATACGCATCCCTGTCAATTCCGGTCAAGGCGCATACGACCCGCTGCGTGTCGTCGTAGAAGCCACCAATGGTCTCGTAGAGGTGATTGTATTTCTGGTTGAATCCGGTAAGGTCTTCGGGACGGCGCAGATCGGCAATACCGGCACGGATCGGAAACCGCTCGCCCGAGGAACTAATCAGTACTTCTCCATCGCCCTGACGAACAAGATGCAATGGCTCGCTGGTGGCCGGGGTTCGCAGGATGCTCAATGCCTCAGGCGAACATTTCCAGCCGCGATCCTTCCCGGACCGGAAAAACACCCAACCGCCCAGCGCCACTGCTCCGGCAAAGCAGACCCAGGCAAATGCTGCACCTACAGGTAGCGCTCGAGGCAGCGCGTCGCCCCTGAGCTGACGAAGCAATCCGAAACCGACAGCCAGCGCGCAGGCTGCGGCGGAGACGCTCGCCCCCCTGCGGATCAAGGCGGCGCGAAATTCATGATTCCACATCCAGACCGTCACCGCTGCGATCCAGTTGACGAGGAAGACCATTGCACTTACTCCAAAGACTGCGCCGAATTGGAGAAGTGCACGGTTGAGTCCCTGGGTATGGGATCCCGCGGTGCCGGCCGGCAGGCACGCACTTGCTATCATCATGAAGGCGACGCCGTAGAGCGGGAGTGAAAGGGTCGAAAGGAATCCCGGCAGGTGTGGGCCGGCCATACGGTAAAAAGTAAAAGGCAGGACGGTGAACACCAGAGCAAGAAGCGTCCAGCATGCATAGACAGCCAGCGGACCGGGACCGGTATGCGGCAGGTGACGCCACAGGTGCGGCGACGCAAAAAGCAGGGCGAAACCGAGCATCCATAGAAATCCGCGGCGAAGGCGCTGCGTACCTACGAACCACGCGCCAAGGATTGGACCCGTCCACGTGCCGACGGGCGAATAGAAGAAACCCAGCAGGAAGATGCACACGACGATCCAGGCCACCACCTGCTTGGAACGCCGGGTTCTGACATTTAAGTTCATATTACGGTCCTCACTTGATGCTATCACTCAGTGTAGGTAAGCCGCCTGCCTTTGTCCGTCTCCTTTGTAGCGCGCGAAGCAGGCAGTCGGTCGATGCTCCGCCCCAACTCATGAACCAGGGGAACAAAAAGCCGAAGTAGACGCCGCACAGGATGGCGAGTAATATACCGACCCAGAGCGGCCGAGGGAGCCGGCGAGTACTGCTGCCGAGCCTGCGCATGGTGTCGGACATAGGCGAGGAACAGTATGCCGACTTGGCCCCGGCCGTAAATGCAAAAGGTAATCTGTAACATTTCGTTAACATTCAACGCTTATGCTCGGCCTCGTCGCGAAATATGAAAGCTGAATTACAAAGGCGGGATAGTCAGCCGGGAAGTGCCCGGCTTTTTCTATGTTTTGTGATTAATAGCCATGAATAAACAGCTTCACAACTTTTGACTGACAGTTGGTGGCTGAGATCAGTCAGCTTTCGAGAGACGAAATGTCGACATTCCTCCAAGACTTGAAGTATGGCCTTCGCGTGCTGACAAAAACTCCTGGCTTTGTAGCACTGGCCGTGTTAACGCTGGGGCTGGGCATCGGGGCGAACAGCACGATTTTCAGTTGGATCAACTCGACTCTGCTCAATCCCCTTCCAGGAGTCAGGCGCAGCGTCGAACTCGTGTCGCTCACGCGAGGAGTTCGGTTAGACCCCAATCCACCGTTCTCCTACGATGACTATAAAGACCTGCGAGAGAGGAACCAGAGCTTTTCCGGCCTGCTCGGATATCACATCGGCGACTCCATAGCCCTCACCGGCACCGGCAAGCCGCAACGCCTTCTGGGCTTCCTGGTTTCCGCGAACTATTTCGAGGTGCTCGGCGTGCGGCCCATCCTCGGCCGTGGCTTCCTGCCTGCGGAGGAATTGAAGCCCGAAGGCGCTCCGGTGGTGGTCATCAGCTACGGGCTATGGCAGACCCATTTCGGTCAGGACGCTTCCGTGATCGGTCGGACAATCGACATCAACAAGCATCCCTTCACCATCGTTGGGGTCACTCCCGCCGATTTTCAGGGAAGCATGACCGGGTTGAGTCCGGACATCTATATTCCCCTGGTAATGGATCCGGTGGTCTCTGGCGGCTGGCGCCGGCTGTATATGCGCGAGACTTCCTGGCTCAATGTGTATGGAAGGCTCAAGCCCGGTGTGGCGCGCCGGCAGGCTCAGGAGGAAATGAACGTCCGGATGCAACAGATCGTCAAGGAGTATCCCGAGTCGCATCAGGGGCCGAACGACATCACGCTGGATCCGCTCTGGCGTTCTCCTTTTGGGCTGAACTCCGTCGCCTCGGCGCTCCTGCCTACGTTGCAGGCTCTGGCGGGCGCCTTGCTGCTGCTGGCCTGCGCGAATGTGGCCAATCTGTTGCTGGTGCGTGGAGTTGGACGACGGCGCGAGATTGCCATACGTTTGTCAATCGGCGCCGGCCGCGGGCGGTTGGTGCGCCAGTTCCTGGTTGAGAGTCTCCTGCTGGCCCTGGGCGGAGGGCTCTTCGCCATGCTGCTCACTGTCTGGACGTCCGGAGCATTCGCGGACTTCATCCCGCCCACCAGCATCCCCGTCTCGATCAACATCCGCGCCGATCACGTTGTGCTCCTGGTGACACTGGTCATCTCGGTTCTAACCAGCATAATTTTCGGCATTTTGCCGGCGCTGCGCTCTTCCCGAATCACGCCAGCGACAGTGCTCAAAGAGGAAGCAGGTACCGTCACGGGCGGACTCCACAAGTCGCTTCTGGCGCGCGGTCTGGTCGTGGCCCAAATCTCCCTCTCGCTGCTGCTCTTGATTTGCGCCGGGCTCCTCATTCGTAGTTTCCGCGCAGCGCAGCGCTTCGACACCGGCTTCGACCCAAACCATGTGCTGCTCGCCTCCTTCGACCTTCTCCCTTTCGGCTATTCGAGCGATGCCGGGGCCGAGTTCGATCGGCAACTCATCGCCAAACTCGAAGTCCTCCCCGGCGTCGAGTCGGTGACCTTAGCTAATTGGGTGCCCCTGGGCACCGGACACCACACCGCGACCGTTGAGCCGGAAGGATACGTACCCCGGCCCCATGAACAGATGGATATCATGCGTGCCAACGTGGGCCCGAATTACCTTCGCACCCTGCGGATTCCCCTTCTCGCCGGGCGTGACTTTACGCCCCAGGACGACGCCAAGTCACAGCCCGTGGCCATCGTGAATCAGGCTTTTGTGGACCGCTTCTGGCCGCGTCAGGACGCGCTCCGCAAGCGGCTGCGTGCTCAAGGCGACCAGTTCACGGTGGTAGGTGTGGCGCAGAATAGTAATTGCCAGCGTCTGAATGAGACTCCGCAACCCATAATCTACTTGCCGCTGCTCCAGGATTTTTATCACGACGCGGTGATTCACGCGCGGGTTTCGGGCGACCCCGCAGCCTTCGCCACGGCGATCGAGAAAACGGTCCATGCCCTCAACGCCGATCTGCCGCTCTACAACGTGATGAGCCTCAAGACGGTCATCGAGCTCGCCAGCACAGGGGAACGGATTGCGGGAACGTTTGTGGGCGTTTTTGGCTTGCTCGCCTTGGTGCTTGCGGGGGTGGGAATCTACGGAGTGGTCGCCTACTCGACACGCCAGCGCTCCCATGAAATTGGCATCCGCTTGGCGCTGGGAGCGGAGCGATCGGATGTCTTTCGCTTGGTGCTGGGCCAGGGTCTCCAGTTAACGCTGATCGGCTTGGGTATAGGACTCGCGCTGTCGTTGGCAGTGACGCGCTTCCTGCGCACTTGGCTGTTCGGTGTCACAACTACGGACCTACTCACCTACGCGGGCGTCACGCTCCTGCTCTGCCTGGTGGCGCTCGCTGCATGTTACCTTCCAGCGCGGCGCGCTACCCAGGTGGAGCCGACGGTGGCCCTCCGTTGCGAATAGCAAATTGCGAACCAAGCACCTTCACCTATATTTCTTCGTTCCTTCATATGGCCTTCAACTAATCCTTTTAGACTCTCGCTTGAGGTAGCCGTGTCGTTGGCGAACGGAGAACTGGGAGCGGCATCGCGAAAGCCCTTCCAAGGGGAGGTCTCACATGCAAACCGAGTCCAGCCGCCACGAGCCCATCCTAAAACTCAGCTTCCGATGGGAGTCCACCGCTCAGCAGAAGCTATTGCCCGTTGTCAGTGGCGCGCTAGGGCGTGTCCTGCATTTTGACCAACTCAATGCTCTCTATCGCCAGACCCTCCGCCTCCACGACGGTCGTGACTTCCCTGAGAAAATCCTGGAGGCGCTTCGCGTTCATTATGAGGTCTCACCTGGCGACCTGGCTCGCATTCCACGTGACGGACCGGTGATTGTCACCGCCAATCATCCCTTCGGAGCTGTCGAGGGGATCATCCTGGTCACGGTCCTCCGCTCCGTGCGGCCCGACGTGAAAGTGATGGCGAACTACCTCTTAGGAGGTATTCCGGAACTGCGGGACCTATTCATACTGGTGGACCCCTTCGTGCGCCAAACCTCCGCAAATGTGCGGGGCCTGCGGGAAGCGCTGACCTGGCTGAAGCAGGGCGGCATGCTGGCCGCGTTCCCGGCCGGAGAAGTTTCGCATATTGATCTCCCGTCCCGTACCGTGACCGATCCTGAGTGGAACGACTCGATTGCGCGGATCATCCGTGCCACAGGCGCCAGTGCTTTACCGGTCTATTTCAGCGGCGCGAACGGGTTTGCCTTCCAGGTTCTGGGGCTTGTTCATCCGCGCCTGCGGACCGCGCTACTCCCGCACGAGTTCCTCAATAAACGTGACAAGACCATTGGGCTGAGAATTGGAAGCCCCATAGCCTTTGATAGACTGGCGGCATTTAAGCCCGGCCGCGAGTTGATCCAGTACCTTCGCCACCGGACTTATGCCCTGGCAACCAACAACGCGCCGGATAACGAACCGCTCCAGCGTCTGTGGCCGCACAGACTACGGAAGACCACCCAGGCGCCGATTGCCCCGGCAATTCCTGGTCCGATGTTAACGGAGGAGATCGAAAGCCTGCCGTCTGCGCAGCGACTCGTAGCAAGTGGCGAATTGGTGGCATATTATGCGCGAGCCGGCCAGATCCCGCTCACCTTACAGGAAATTGGGAGATTGAGGGAGAACTCATTCCGCGCGGTAGGTGAAGGCACTGGAAAATCGCGCGACTTGGATGAATTCGACTCCAGCTATATTCACCTTTTCTTGTGGAATCCGAGCGCCGCTGAACTGGTGGGCGCCTACCGGCTGGGTCCCACAGACGAGATTATCCCTGCTTCCGGCTTGCAGGGGCTCTATACCAGCACTTTGTTCAAGTTCGCTCCCGGCTTCCAGGAACAAATCTCCTGCGCGCTCGAGATGGGAAGATCCTTCGTCCGCCCTGAATACCAACGCAGCCTGGGAGCGCTTCCCATGCTGTGGAAAGGTATCGGCAGCTTTGTTATTAAGAATCCCAGGTACCGAGTCCTCTTTGGCGCCGTAAGCATCAGCAACCGATACCAGCCCCTTTCGCAACAGCTCATGGTGTCGTTCCTGCGATCCCACTACGGTCTCAGCAGTCTATCGGGAGCCGTCAAGCCGAGAACTCCGTTTCGCCCCTCGAGAAATCGAGCCCTTCCGAGGCAGACCCTTGAACTGATCGGAAACAATCTCGACGAACTCTCCACAATAATCTCCGACATTGAATCGAACTGCACAGGGATTCCCATCCTCATCAAGCAATATCTCAAACTAGGTGGGAAGGTTCTGGGTTTTAACGTGGACCCGAGTTTCAGCAATGTGCTTGACGCACTCGTCCTTGTTGACCTCGCACAAACTGACCCGAAGATTCTGGCGCGGTATATGGGCAGGGATCAGGCCACAGAATACCTCGCCTTCCACCAGGCAGCGGAACTCGTCGCCACTTAGGTGCACGTGTGGCCCAGCGACGCCCAACACGTTCTGGGGCCGATCCGACGATCGGCGCGGACGGAAGCTCCGACTCAATACGGTGCTGGTTGAAAGCGCGCAAGGACAAATTGTCGTTGTGTGCTCTCCGCTTTAGAATGTACTGTCATTCCGACCCCTTCGCGGTCATCCTGAGCGAAGCGAAGAGCCTGTCCTGAACGAAGTGAAGGAATCTCGCTCTGGGTGCTCAGGGTAGACTCCGCGAGGAATCTTGCTCTACGTCGGGCAGACCACCCCAAAAAGGCCAGGGCGAGATTCCTCGCTTCGCTCGGAATGACATTTCAGAGTTTCTGGCTGCCCGTGAGCAGACGGGTGTAAGCGACTACCCACTTATTTCACGACCGTCTCATTTCCGCACGCTTCCGTCCCAAATGCGGACAGCCGTTGTTTATTACCTGTTTCACGGCCGAAGATTATTCAACAAGATACAGATGACCTCGCGTGGCAAATGAATTGCTCTCGCCACAGTATGTTCGCCGATCTACGCTTCGCCCTGCGCACCTTTCAGCACAATCCCGGATTCGCCGTGGTGGCTATTTTGTCCCTGGCCTTGGGAATTGGAGCCAACGCCGCCATTTTCAGCATGGCGGAATTCCTGCTCCTGCGGCCCCTGCCCGTCCCGCATGCCTCCGGTGTCGTGATTGTGGAGGCACAGTTGCGCGGGGAAGCCCCCGGTCTGTTCCAGCAAGCTGGTTTGTCCTACCGGGATTTTATTGACCTGCAAAAGAAGAGCAAATCCTTCACCGGCCTGACGGCGTCGCAGTATTACCCCTTCGGCCTGGCCCCGGACAAGACTACGCTGCCCAAGATGAAATTCGGAGCGCTAGTGAGCGGGAACTTCTTCGGCGTTCTGGGGGTGAATCCGGCGTGGGGACGAAGCTTTCGCGCCGAAGAGGACCAAGTGCCGGGGCGAGATGCGGTGGTCGTGCTCGGCCATGATCTTTGGGTAAACGATTTTGCCTCGAGCCCTGACGTCATCGGCAAGAGCATCTTCCTCAACGGCCTCCCTTTTACAGTAATAGGCGTCGCGCCCGAATCGTTCCGCGGTCCGATCGTCTGGATGCGCGCCGACTTGTACGTTCCGCTGGCCATGCAGCCCGCGCTGGCCGGTGCGTCGCAGCAGAACGAGCTCGAAATGCGTGGGGTTCGGGTGTTAAGGGTAATGGGACGGCTGAAGCCGGGAGTGAGTGTTCGCCAAGCCTCGGCCGAGGCGACGGTTATCAGCCAGCAACTTGCGCAAGCCTACCCGGAGACGAACCGTACCTGCTCGTTGAAAGTCGGGACATACTGGCAAACCCAGATCGAGCAGTATTCGGTGCCAGCCCTGGCGTTCCTCTTGATGATGACGCTGGCCGGAGTGGTGTTGCTCATCGCTTGCGCCAACATCATGAACCTGATGTTGAGCCGCTCCTCCGCCCGGTCGCGCGAAATCGCCTTGCGCCTGGCGGTGGGGGCGGGGCGGGCGCGCCTCATCCGGCAATTGCTGACAGAGAGTTTGCTGATTGCCATCTGCGGCGGCGCGCTGGGACTGGTGATTGCGCAAGCGAGCGCGAATGTGTTTTCCCGATTCCGAATCCCCAGCGACATCCCGATGGTTCTGGATTTCGGGATTGACTCGCAGGTGCTGCTGTTCGTGCTGTTGGTTTCCATGGCCAGCGCCATCCTGTTCGGTCTTGCCCCGGCGCTTCAGAGCACCAGGCCGGACCTGGTCGTGGCTTTGAAGTCCGGGACGGTTGCCGCGGGCCGGCCGCAACGACTCCTGGGAAGGAACGTGCTGGTGGTGGCGCAGGTGGCAGGGTCGGTCCTGCTTCTGGTCTTCGCCACGCAGATCTTCCGCGGGGCTTCGGTTCTTCTCTCCTCCTCGTTGAGTTTCCGTGTGGCGAACATCCTCACCGCCGGCTTCAACCCCACGCTGGCCCGCGATTCGATGGAGCAAACCAAGGAATTCTACCGGCAGTTGCTCGACCAAGCTCGGACCCTTGCCGGTGTGAAGTCTGCGGCCCTCTCGGAGGCCGTACCCATGATTCAAACCGCGGCACAGTCCCAATTTGCGGGCCTTCGTTCGACGCGGGTTATCCCGGAAGGCGTCCAATTGCCCAGCGGGACAGAGGCGGTAAACTTGCTTTCGAATGTCGTCAGCGAGGGCTACTTCCGCACCATGGGAGTGCCCATAGTGCAAGGCCGCGATTTCCTCTTGAGCGATCGTGCGGATACCCCGCTCGTAGTGATTGTCAATGAGCAGTTCGTCCGCAACTACTACCCGAACCAAGAGGCGATCGGAAAACGCCTGAGACTGAACGGCCCGGTCGGTCCCTTCGCCGAGATTGTTGGGGTTGCGAAGCAGAGCACTTACCTCAACCCTATCGAAGCGCCTCAGGAGTACCTCTACCTGCCCTTGGCCCAGAACCCCACTGCTGCCATAACCTTGATGCTTGAAACCGAGGGACCTACGGCCGAAGAGGCCGGCCGGTTGCGAGACTTGGTTCGGCGGTTGGATGCCAACCAGCCGATTTTCGCCGTACGTTCCATGCAGGAAATCTACGACCTGACCGTGAAACAACGCATGGACATCATCCGCCAGATCCTGGGAGCGCTCGGCTTCCTCGGGTTGGTGCTTGCCTTGGTAGGACTCTACGGGTTGATGACCTATTCCGTCACCTTGCGACACCGAGAGATTGGAATACGCATGGCGATGGGCGCCGACCCCGGCGCCGTGGTCAAGATGGTGTTGAAACAGGGCATGACGCTGGCCGGGACCGGAGCCGCCATCGGCCTGCTGCTCAGCCTAGCCTCGAGTAAGCTGCTCGCCTCCCTGCCCGGCGGCCACGCTTTCTATCTGCCTCTCATCGCGCCGGTTATCCTATCGCTCCTGGCTATCGCGGCGCTGGGCGCCTACATACCGGCGCGCCGGGCCTCCCTGGTTGATCCTAACTCTATCCTGCGGCAGGAATAAGCGTGAACACCGATCCTGATCTGATCGGCGCGCTTCGCCAAGCCGGTTCCGGGTCTAGATGCGAACCGCCGTGCAGTTCTTCGTCTGTCGGGCGGAGCTAGATTGACATTAATTCCGTTTCCGTGCCAAGAAGTCACTAAGACCTGATGCCCTCCACCTGCTGGAGCAATTGACTCTCGGCCAAAGTGGTATAATGGTTCTTCCCCGTGGAGGTTGATATGGATTCTAATTCTTATCCTGATTTATCTCCCGAGTCCTCCTACGCTCATAAGATTGCTGCTAGGGAATTGGTCAAATACTGCCAGGAGTTCGACCGGTGGTGGCGCAGAACAGAGCGGCGCAGCGCAGGGCTGGCCCAGGATCCGCGAAGGCGGGGAATGCTGGTGCCGCACCTGGCGGGGAGGCCGGCTCCTCCTGAACGGCAATCAGCAGAGTAGCGACCCCCCTTGATATCCACTTCCCGAGCCGCGACCAAACGAAAAGCCCGGTTACTTCGCCTTGTCACCGGCGCGGCCGCAGCAACCCTTGTCGGCTGGAAGAGCCAGGAACTCGCCCGGCAAACGGTCGGTATCATCGCAGCGGCAGCGCGTACATGAGTCCGCCTTGGGTCCAAAGGTTGTTGAGCCCGCGGGGCAGCCTGCGTTCCGACCTCGAGCCCAGGTCGCGCTCGAACATTTCACCGTAGTTACCCACCGCTTCGATTACGCGTGTAGCCCAACCGTCGTCGAGCCCAATAAATTGGCCGTAGCCGCCGTGGACGCAGAGCAAACGCCGGATCGCCGGATCGTCGCTCTTCTTCATTTCAGCGACATTCGCCCGGGTCACTCCGCTCTCTTCCACCTGGATCAAGGCTTCGACCGTCCAGTTGACGATAGCCGCCCATTGCGGATCATCGAGGCGGTAGGCTGGCGCCAAGGGGTCTTTAGCGATGACGTCCGGCAGGATATCAAAATCCTTCGCCCTGTTCTTAAAAGGTCACGCGCTCGTAAGATAGTTGTGAAACGTCAGCACTGATGGCCGCGCAATTGCGCGTGACGAAGGCCGCTTCCATCTCCCCTTGTTCTGAGAAGGCGAAGGGCAGCCACTTGATCTTCTCGCGCATCATGTAGCCTTCCAACTCGGCCTCGATCTCGGTGCCCCCGAGGAAACAGATCTTCTTGTCCGTCAAATCCCTGGGAGAAGTGATTCCCATCGTCTTATTTACAAGAAAGCCTTGGTAATCATAGAAAACGGGCGGCGCGAAGCCGAAGCCCCGGTTGGTGGTATTGATGTAATTCGGAGTTCCGGTGGCGAGCACCGCGATTTTTCCGGATTTGAGCGCCGTCAGGGCATCCTCCTCATCCTGGAAGGGCACGACCGTGAACTTGGCATTAGGCCCGAGCACCGCTACTGCCAAGGCCTGGCAGATGTCGTGGTCGAGAGCGGCATGACTCCCGTGCGCATCTTGAAGGGAATACTCGGGTTCTTCGAGGTTGATTCCGCAGGGGAGTGAACCGGCAGCTTTGACTTTCTCGAGGGTTGCGCCCGTCTGAGCCATCGCCGGAGTTCCGATCATCAATTCTGCAAATAATAATAGTAGTATGGAAATTCTGCTCATGCGTGTCGGGTTCCTTGCAAGTACCCCTGGCGTGGCCCGTGGATTAGAATGTGGCGACCGGAGAGAAACCTCCGGTCGCCGCAGAAAAGCACTTGCGCCGAACTCCAATTCGAAGGCCATCCACCTAAATACGGAGTGCCTGGGTTGCTGCTGGGACGAGGATTGAAGTCCTGGGGAGCCGGATCGATCACCGTGCCGTTAACGATATCGGTCGGTGTGATTTGCAGGACCGAGCAACCTTGCGCACCATAATGGGGGAGACTTAGTACCTTGTCTCTCGGAATCATGGCGAACCAGGCCGGAATCGGTCGCGCCTGGCCCATCAAGCGGGCACTGTCAAAAGCGGAGAAGAGGTCGCCGACGCCCGGAGTCAGGTCATCGGAGGGCCCCATGTAGTCCTGGTTGTAAGTCGACGCCCCCAGCGCGCGCGCGGCGGCTTCGTCAGGAAGGTCGGCAAGCGGCGTCAGGTTGAAGAGTTCGTCGATGAACTTAATGATCGAGCCATGCTCGGTGGGTTCACTGGAAATGGCGTGAACCATACTGTAGGGCGAGATGACGAGGGCGGGAATGCGTGGACCCTGGTCGAGGGCGGCGCCAAGGGGATCCCAGGAGCGGATCTTCGGCTGAGTGTGGTCGTAGAGGCCATCGGTTTCATCGTACGTGATGATGATGGCGCTATGCGGCCAATACGGACTGCTGGCGATTGCATTAATCTCGTCGGCCAAGAGAGCCTCGCTGATCTGCGCGTCGGAGTAGCCGGGATGGTCGTCATTGCCGGTGAAATCAGCCTCTACCGTCGGGCTGGGTGAGCGAGGGGTGAGACTGTCGAGGTTGCCATATCCGCCCCGGATATAGAAGACACCACCTTCCGCGGGTAGTGCATTGGCATCGATCGCCGTAAAGAAATCGCCGAGGCCCTTCAGGTGCTTTTGGGTTTCGCCCGGGTTGTTGGCCTCATAACCGAAGTACTGCACACCGTTGTGATGAGCAATGTAATTGGCATAGGTTGGGGTGCTGGTAGAATCGGTGGACTCGTGATCGTAGCCTTCCTGGAACCAACCCCAATTTACCGGCTTGTTATGGTCGCCGGCGATCTTTGTGATGTCCTGTTGAACATCGGTGAGGTCGAGCGTGGGGTCCAAATCATCGCTCGTGATGCTTTCAATCTGGTTTCCCATGAAGGAGAGCGGCAACGTGGCGAAGGTCAGGTTGGAAGCCGGAGTGCCGGTCGGGGTTTCACCCGACTCAGTGGGCTGAAACTGCGAACCAGGAGGGGCCAGAGCCGAACCCCAGTACGGTTGAGAATCGGCGGTGACAGGCAGTTGCGCGGCTGCGTACGTAGAGCCTGCACCGGTGTACCCCAACGCCAGATTGGGATGCTCAACCCACTGCGTCAACCCCGACTGGCCAGAGATCATGGCGATGGCGTTGGGGGTCGAGGGCCCAATTACGGTGTCAAAGAAGTTGTCGAAAAGCGTGAAGTGATCGGCGTAGGTCCACAGAAATGGAACAGTATTGCAATCCACATGGCTGACGACCAACTCGCCCTTTTGCACTTGCTTCTCGGTTGGCGCCGTTCCGGTATAGGTATAAACTCCTCCCGAGAGAGTCAGTGTCCCTCCTGTAGCATCTTCCGTAAAGGCGTAGCGGTCATTCTGGGCCTCATTACTCGGATTCAAGTCCAACTTGGCGTCGATGGCGGTGTGGCCGTGATTCACCGAATCCGTGTCCTCCGGGTAGAGTAATACGTTGTCGCCGTTGATGTCGGTGATCGATTGGGGAATCAGAAAGGGGGAGATGGTTGCGACCGAGCCGTTCGTCAGGACGAGCGGCTGCACAAAGCCTGGGGTAGCGCTGTTGGGCTGAGAAAACAGGCCGTTGGCTCCGGGATAGGTGCCGAAGTAGAAGTCAAAGGACCGGTTCTCTTGGAAGAGAACGAAGACATACTTGATGTTCCTGCGGAGCAGCTCGAGTTTCCGATCGTGCGTGAGATAAGGCGAGTCCTCCACACTACGTGTGTAGCTGGCGACTTCCTTGCTTGATGTCGGTGCGATTCTGACAAGCTGCCGCTGGTCGGCAACCTGGTCATTTTTTGCCTCTTGGGCCAGTGCGACAAATGGCTGGAGTACGAACGCTGCCACCGTCAACAAAGTGCAACTTGCTTTGAGCCATTCTTTTCTATGCATATTCCGTCCTCCTTTGAAATCGAACATCTGGGATTTGAGACAAACCTCACCGTAGCTCCCCCAGAGACAGGCAGAGCGAGGCGCTTCCCGACGAGGAAATGCTTGCGGCTCATAAAATAACAGACGAATATTTACCGGAGTCGAAGGAGCTGTGAAGTGTTCATGAGCTTTGTGTGAAGCTGCCGATCTGGCGTTCTCGCCAGTCCGAGGCCTCTTCCAACCAGGACCGTAATTTAGCGTAGGCTCAAGTTGAGCAGATCGGGAGTAGAATACAGAATCGATGGCCAAGACTGTGGATTCTTACCGTCGGCTGGGGCAGAGCGATAGCTCCGCGTCGCATCTGATTGTGAACATGACGAATGTCCACATGCGTAGCGGTGCAAAGGAACGACGGTGCGGCGGTGCGGAGGGCAACCGGCTGACGAAGACCGCCCTCCAGCGGGCTGACCCCACGCCGGTTACGGTCAATCGCAAATGCGCCATGAGTAATCTCTACGGGAAACTGATGTGGGTAACTGTACGACCATTCCTCGCCGTCATGGCGCTCCTAGTGCCGTCGGCCACAATCCGCCAAGGGAAAAGGTGAAGGAAAAGGTCTCAGGTACGCATTTTCCTGTTTCAAGAAGCCGGTCAATAGACTTACGGACCGTCGCACACTGGCGCGTGACTCAGGCATCTCGCCCGCTGTGGCGCGGGCATTCCTTCGCTCCACTCAGGACAGGCTCTGCCCGCGCTTCAGTCTTCAAAGCAGGAGAGCGCTCACCGGCTATTCCGGCAAATCGATCTGGCCTTCAACGCGGAAGTGTTCGGTGACCCCCGGCGCTCCGGTATCAGGCTGGCCACCGCCGATGCTGAGGGTGTAATCACCGCCGGCGATGATCGGACGGCCGTCCTCCGTCACCATGCCGAGGTCCCGGTTCTTCAGCTCAATATGCACCTTCTGACTTGCGCCGGCGTCGAGGTGAACGCGCTGGAACCCACGCAGAGCCACTCGCGGCGCCCCTTTCACTGACGGGAATCTCAGATAGAGTTGCACCACCTCATCCCCCGCCACCTTTCCTGTATTGGTCACCGTCACCTCAGCACCAACCGGATCGCCCGCATTCACCTTTGTCTGCGGGAGGCTCAGATCGCTGTAACTGAAGTTCGTGTAACTCAGGCCATAGCCGAAGGGATAGAGCGGCTTTTCCCGGAAGTATCGGTAGGTGCGGCCTTCCATGGAGTAGTCTTCAAAATTGGGCAGTTGGCTGAGGTTTTTATAGAAGGTAACCGGCAGACGGCCCGCAGGATTGTTCTTGCCGCTTAGCGTTTCGGCGATCGCCGCGCCGCCTTCCTCGCCGGAATACCACGCCTCGAGAATCGCATTGGCATGTTCACTGGCCCAGTTGACGGCCAGCGCGCTGCCATTCATCAGCACGATCACCAGGGGTTTGCCGCTCGCCGCGACGGCTTCGATGAGAGCTTCTTCCGGCTCGGGCAGATCGATGCTGG